>Ga0210391_10000288_pt1 | contig 57472 bp, 46 predicted proteins | sample IncBWC12OmetaG_FD_160573 | JGI IMG/M metagenome (GOLD analysis project Ga0210391, IMG submission 160573) | Forest soil microbial communities from Barre Woods Harvard Forest LTER site, Petersham, Massachusetts, United States - Inc-BW-C-12-O ...
ACCTTCGACCACTCGGCCATCTCTCCGCGGACGGGAATTACCAACCAGATCAATGCTTTAAGATTGGTACCGCCCCCTGACGAGGGACAGGGCGCCATGATACTGGCGAGGGCTACGCAGGTAAAGGCTCGGGATCTAGCCGGAAACGCGGCGGTCCGCAGCGCCGAGCGAGTCCGCAGCGGGGGCAAATTCACTGTCCTGCCCTTCATGCTTGATACGTTCGAAAATCTCTTCGCGGTGCACCGCCACGGTGCGGGGCGCGTTGATTCCCATGCGAACCTGATTACCCTTCACGCCCAGGACGGTGACTGTGACCTCATCACCGATCATTACTGTCTCGCCCACTCGCCGCGTCAGAATCAACATGTCCAGCTTCTCCGTGGCGCAAAAAATCCGCTCAATGAATCTACAGCATGGCCGCATCGAAGCCATCGCCGAAATATTGAATTTGCGCACAGCAGGCAGTGCGCGCAACGGGATTTTCTCTCAAGCTTGAGTAGGACAGCCACCATTGCCGCGGCAACTATCGCCGCGCGCCAGGATTTCAGGCATCAAGACGCTGGCGAACCAATGCCGCAACACTGGCGAGGGCTTGCGGCAATGCCGTAGCGTCAGAACCCCCTGCCTGGGCAAAGTCTGCCCTGCCACCGCCTTTGCCGCCGACCATCGCGGCAATGAGGCCCACCAACTCTCCGGCCTTCACGCGGGAGGTTTGATCCGCCGTGACGCCTGCAACCAACAACACCTTGCCCTGGGCGTCGATTGATGCGAGGACAATCACGGCCGAACCGAGTTTGCTCTTCAACTGATCCACGGCATTGCGCAAGGCGCCCGAATCCGCGCCGTCGACCTGCGCCGCGACCACCTTCACGCCGCCGACTTCGATGGCACTGGCGGCCAGGTCGACACCCGAGCCGGACGCCAGTTTGTCCTTGAGGGCGCGGATCTCGCGCTCCATCTGGCGCACCCGGTCAAGCACCTCGCGCACCTTGGTCGACACCTCCTCGGGGGAGCCGCGCAACTGGCCGGCGACTTCGCGGATCAATGCCTCGTGCTGCTCCATGAAATCGATGGCCTTCTCACCGGTGATTGCCTCGATGCGCCGCACGCCCGATGCGACGCCGCTTTCAGCAGTGATCTTGAACAGACCGATGTCGCCGGAGCGGCCGACATGCGTGCCGCCGCACAGCTCTACCGAGAAGTCGCCAAATCTCAGGACGCGCACGTCCTTGTCGTATTTCTCGCCGAACAGCGCCATGGCACCGGATGCGACCGCCTGCTCGTACTCCATGAGATCGGTCTGCGCCGGCTCGTTGCGCCGGATCTGCGCATTCACGAGTTTCTCAATGGTCGTGAGTTCCTGCGGGGTCACGGGCTGGAAATGCGCGAAGTCGAAGCGCAGCCGATCGGGCGCCACCAGCGAGCCTTTCTGCTGGACGTGGGTGCCGAGCACCTGGCGCAGCGCCGCATGCAGCAGATGCGTGGCGGAGTGATTGAGGACGGTCGCGGCGCGACGCGCGCTGTCCACCTGTGCCGCGAGCTGCTCGCCGATGCGGATGCGGCCCTCGATCACCCGGCCCACATGCGAGAACGCCTTGCCGCGCTTGACCGTGTCACTGACCACGAAGCGAATGCCCGCTCCGGCAAGCTCGCCCGCATCGCCGACCTGGCCACCGGACTCGGCATAGAACGGCGTGGCCTCGAGAAATACCTCACCCTGCTCGCCAGTCTGCAACTGCTCCACTGCCGTACCGTCCTTGCGCAGCGCCACCACCACACTGCTGCCAGAGAGGGTGTCGTAGCCGTGGAAGCGGGTATGCGAATCGACCTTGGTGCCGCCCCGCATGTCGACGCCAAAACGGCTCGCCGCTCGCGCTCGTTCGCGCTGCGCATCCATCGCCGCCTCAAAGCCCGCGACATCGATCGTGAGATGGTGTTCGCGGGCGACATCCGCGGTGAGGTCCACCGGAAAGCCAAACGTGTCGTACAACTTGAACACCGTGGCGCCATCAATCACGGTACCGGACATCTCGCGCATTGCCGTATCGAGCAGCGCCATGCCGGTCGCGAGCGTCTCCGCAAAGCGTGCTTCCTCCTGCGCCAGGACCCGCTCCGCATGCACGCGGCGTGTGACCAGCTCCGGATAGGCCGCGCCCATCTCGGCTTCGAGCACCGCGACCAGCTTGTGGAAGAACGGCTCACGGATGCCCAACTGGTAACCGTGACGGATGGCGCGCCGCACGATCCGCCGCAGCACATAGCCGCGTCCCTCATTCGATGGCGCGACCCCGTCCACGATCAGGAAGGTGCAGGAGCGGATGTGATCCGCGATCACGCGCAGTGACCCGTTGGTCAGATCGGCAGTTCCCGCCAGCGACGCCGCAGCGCGCACCAGGGTGTCGAGCAGATCCACTTCGAACACCGAGTGGACCTTCTGCATGACGGCGGCGATGCGCTCGAGGCCCATGCCCGTGTCCACCGAGGGCTTCGGCAGCGGCGTCGTTTGGCCGTCGGCCGAACGGTCGAACTGCATGAACACCAGGTTCCACACTTCGACATAGCGATCGCCATCTTCGTCCGGCGAGCCGGGCGGACCGCCGGAAACCTGCGGACCATGGTCATAGAAGATTTCACTGGACGGGCCGCGCGGACCGGTATCGCCCATGGACCAGAAATTCGAATCCTCGCCCAGGCGGGTGATGCGGCTGGCCGGAAGGCCAATTTCCTTCAGCCATATATCAAAGGCTTCATCGTCGGTCTGATAGACCGTGACCCAGAGCCGCTCCGCCGGCAGCTGCAGCACCTGGGTCAGGAAATCCCAGGCGAAACGGATGGCATCGCGTTTGAAGTAATCGCCGAAGGAAAAATTTCCCAGCATTTCGAAGAACGTCAGGTGCCGCGAGGTATAGCCGACGTTCTCCAGGTCATTGTGCTTGCCACCGGCGCGCACGCAACGCTGGCTGCTGGTGGCGCGCACATAGTCGCGGCGGTCCTGACCCAGGAACACATCCTTGAACTGCACCATGCCGGCACTGGTAAACAGCAGCGTCGGATCATTGCCCGGCACCAGCGAGCTCGAGGCCACGACGGTATGCCCGCGGTCGCGGAAAAATTCCAGGAAGGCCTTACGGATGTCCGAAACGCGGGTGGGGGGCGATTTACTCAAGATGGATCTTCCGACTCAAAATCTGGGCCCAGGGCCGAACGGATATGATCCGATGAAAAGCCCCGATACTGCAAAAATCGTCCCTGCTTGGCCTTCTCGGCCCAGGATTCCGGAGCGGTGAGCCCGAACCGGCGGCTGCGCACCTCGCGCGCCCTGGCGACCCAGTCGGGTCCCTGTGCGAGGGCGGCCTCGATCAGCGGCGGGGGGACGCCCCGGCTGGCCAGCTCCATGGCGATCCGGCGCGGACCCTGTCCGCGCTGCGCATGATAAGCCACATAGTGGGCGGCGAAGCGGGAGTCATCCAGAATCCGCTCCGCCATCAGATCCGCCATGACGGCGGCCACCGCCTCGGCGGAAAAACCGTCCTGCTGCAATCTGCCGGCCAATTCGCCCGAAGCGAAGTCGCGACGCGCCAACAGCGCGATCGCCGCGGGACGGGCGTCCTGGGCTTCCAGCGGGGGATCTGCGCCGGCCGAACCCGCCTTGAGGCGGCGTCGCATGCCGGCGCGCTGAGCAGTGCCGAAGGGCCTGCGGAAGGTCAGGCCGTGTTCGCCTGATCGCCGCCCGCGCGGCTGCCCTGCTTCGGCGGCAGCATCTTCAGGCGGACCTGCTCTTCGATCTCGCGGGAGATCTCCGGATGCTGCTGCAGGAAGGTGCGGACATTGTCCTTGCCCTGGCCAATGCGCTCGCCCTTGTAGCTGTACCAGGCGCCGGCCTTGTCGATGATGCCCTGCTGGCTGCCCAGTTCAATGATCTCGCCCTCGCGGGAGATGCCGATCCCGTACATGATCTCGAATTCGGCCTCGCGAAACGGCGGCGACACCTTGTTCTTGACCACCTTGACGCGGGTCATGTTGCCCACCACTTCCTCGCCGTTCTTGATGGCGCCGATGCGGCGGATGTCCAGCCGTACCGAGGCGTAGAACTTCAGGGCGTTGCCGCCGGTGGTGGTTTCCGGACTGCCGAACATCACGCCGATCTTCATCCGGATCTGGTTGATGAAAATCACCATGGTGTTCGAGCGTTTGATGTTGCCCGTGAGCTTGCGCAGCGCCTGCGACATCAGACGCGCGTGCAGCCCGACCTGCATCTCGCCCATCTCGCCTTCGATTTCGGCCTTCGGAGTCAGTGCGGCGACCGAGTCGATGACCACCAGGTCCACCGCGCCGGAGCGCACCAGCATGTCGGTGATTTCAAGGGCCTGCTCGCCGGTGTCGGGCTGCGAGACCAGCAGGTCACCGATGTTGACGCCCAGCTTCTCGGCGTAGGAGGGATCCAGCGCATGTTCCGCATCCACGAATGCGGCGGTGCCACCGGCGCGCTGCACTTCGGCGACGACCTGTAGGGTGAGCGTGGTCTTGCCGGAGGACTCGGGTCCGAAGACTTCCACCACGCGGCCCCGCGGCAGGCCGCCGATGCCGAGCGCGATGTCCAATCCGAGTGAACCCGTGGACACGGCTTCCACGTCCCAGATGGCCGGCGCATCACCGAGGCGCATGACCGAGCCCTTGCCAAACTGCTTCTCGATTTGCCCCAGTGCGGCAGTGAGTGCCTTCTTGCGATTCTCATCCATGCGTGCGCCGTCCGAGTGAAATTCCAGTGGCGAATTATCTCACATCATTCGTGCATCCGGAGGCGCATAAGCATGGCATTCACTGCTTTTTGCGCGAAGATTTCGCGCGCTACACAGTGTTCGCAATTCATCAATACTGTATACGGGCGTGACGCGCCGCAGCGCCAGCTCTAGGTCTGCCGCAGATAGGCTTCCAGTTCGGCGCGCGTGGGGACGCTCGCCTGATAGCCCATGCGGATGACCGTGCTCGCCGCCGCATGCACGGCAAACTGACACGCATCCAAGCGCGTCGCGCCTTCCGCGCAGGCCACCGCGAATGCCGCATTGAAAATGTCGCCCGCGCCGGTAGTGTCCACCGCCTTGACCATCGGTGCCGGCACATGCGTGGCGGTGCCGCCTTCCAGCAGCAGGCAGCCCTTGGCGCCCAGCTTGATGATCACAACTCGCACGCCGCTTGATTGCAGCCGGCCGGCGATGGTGCGGGCCTCCTCCACACTCACATCGGCCGGCCGCACACCCGTGAGCAGCGAGGCCTCGGTCTCATTGGGCGTCAGCACATCGACGTACTGCAGCAGCTCAGCAGGCAGGGGCAGCTGCGGTGCCGGCGCTGGATCCAATATCACTTCCAATCCGGCGGCGCGCGCGGCGCGCGCCGCCGCGATCGTGGTCGGCAGCGGAATTTCCATCTGCAGCAGCGCGTAGCGAGCGCCGCGCATCAGGCGCGCATCGGCCTCGATGTCGGCGGGCGAGAAGCGCTCATTGGCACCGGGGACCACGACGATCGAATTCTGTCCGGCCTCGGTGATCGATATCAGGGCCACGCCGCTCGGGCCGGCGAGGGTGCGCACGCCCTCCACGCTGCAGCCCACCCCGGCGAGGCTGGCGATGATCTGGCGACCAAAGTCATCTTGCCCGACGCGGCCGAGCATGGCCGTGGAACCTGCGTCGCCGAGTTTCGCTGCGGCATAGGCCTGGTTGGCGCCCTTACCCCCGGGCGCGGTGTGAAAATGGGACCCGATCACGGTCTCGCCAGGCTGGGGCAGCCGCGGCGCCACAGCGGCAATGTCCATGTTCAAACTACCGAGCACGATGATTGTGGCCATCTCAGCCTCCGGCCGCGTTGGCAACTTTGGAGGATAAGTGGAACACAGGCGCCATTCGGGCCACTAGCGGCGCCCACAGACCAATGGCGTAGGAGATTGCCACCCCACCGCCTGGCTTTGGCTAGTGCGCGCCGATCATCACGGCCTGGCGGCCTGCAGCAGCAACCGCAAGGCAAAGGCCACCGACTGCCGCCGCACGGCCTCGCGATCGCCGCGAAACACCCGGAGCACGGCGCTTGGCCTTGCGCCACGTTGGCCTCCGGCACTGCCGAACCAGACGCTACCGACGGGCTTGAGCGGCGTGCCACCGTCCGGTCCCGCGATACCGCTGATCGCGATAGCGAGATCGGCGCCGCTGATCCGCAAGGCGCCTTGGGCCATCGCCTTCACCGCTGCCGCGCTGACGGCGCCGTGCCGTTGCAATGTGGATGCGGGAACTTTCAGGTCGCGCATCTTCGCCGTATTTGAATAGACGACGTAGCCGCCCTCCACCCAGCGCGAGCTGCCCGGAACATCGGTGAGCGCTTTGGTGAGCCATCCGGCTGTGCAGGATTCCGCGGTCGCGACACGCCAGCTGCGCTCAGCGAGGCTTCGACCCACCCGCCTTGCCAGTCGCAGCAGCTGCGGATCGGAGGGCCCCGTGATCCGCGCGGCCACGGTCAGAACGGAATGGTCGCCAACTGCAGGCTGCGGTAGGCGTACTCGAGGAACTGCGCCGGATCGCCGTATTGCGCTTCATAGTCCTTGAGCGGGTGCGCATCGACGATGTCGTACGGGCCAAAGCCCTTGTTGAAGTCGATGAAAAACGTCTTGAACAGCGCCCAGTACATGTCCTTTTGTTTGACGAGGTCGGCGCCCGTCAGGGTCGGGCCGTTGGCCGGAATGATGATCGTGTCGGGTTTGGCGACCTCGGCGAGGATCTCGTAGGAGCGCAGGAAGCCGTGCATGAAGGCGCCGTTCAGATAGTCCATCACCGGCCAGTGATCCCAGGCGACCGGGCCGCCGGCGACGATGACATTGCGCTTCGGAAAGTGGATGAAGAGATCGCCATTGGTGTGGGCCGCGGGCAGGTAGCGATAGTCGACCTGCTCCCCGGCAAACATCAAGGTTCCCGTGTTGTAGGTGGTCTGCGTCGGAATGCCCTTCGGCGGCAAGGGGCCGTAATAGCCGTCGTAGAGCGCGGAGCGCTCCTTGCGGCCCAGCGCCAGGCGCGTGACCTCATGCGAGATCAGGGTGCCCCCGGCCTTGCCGACAGCCTCATTCGACCCGGTCTGCTCGGGATGCCAGTGCGTGTTGATCAGCGTCTGGACGTGCTTGGTCTTGAGGCTATCGGCCACAAACTTCAAGAGCACGACGGAATTCACCGCCAGGCCTCCATCGATCAGGAGTGCCCCATCGGGTCCGGCGAGGCCGACGACGTTGCAGCCGGCGCCGGCGAATACGGCGAGGCCCGCCACATCCTTGACGCTGAGGTCCTTGGCGCTGACGCTTTTCTGCTCCCTGTCCGCGGCCGCAGCAAGCTCAGGCACGGCAGCCAGCATCGAGGCAGCAGAAAGAGCCTGCGCCGCGTCGCGCAGGAATAGACGGCGGGAAATAGGCATTTAGGGTCCTACTGGGTCTACTGGCCAGATGACGGCGTCGTAGACGACCGTGCCAATCGGCGGACTCTGGGGCGCCCAATCCGGCGTCTTGTCCAGTTCCACGTTGGCGCCTGCGCTGCGCAGGATGTCCGCCAGGTCTTTGCGCGGCCGGGTCGGCATCTGCAGGAACGGCACGAAGCCGCGCCCCATCGCGTAATCGAGCGCGGTGAGGCCGTCCTCGTCCTTGGCATTGACATCGATGCCCAGTTTGATCAGCCCCGCCATCACGTCCTTATTGCCGGTCCGCACGGCGTAATGCAGTGCCGAGCCACCGCGGGTGCGCTGCAGGAAATGGCGCTTGGCCATGAGATTGACTTCGGCGCCGGACTGCGCGAGCAGATCGATCAGCTCGACCGTCGGGTTGGCGCTTGGAATCATCCTATCGGCAGGACCGGCTTGCGCCGTCTCCGCGCCACCACCGGCATCAGCACCCGCCGGAGCTGCGCCGGGCGCGCCAGCGCCAGCACCGCCCCTGCCTCGGGTACCGCCTCTGACCGCCGGGGGGATCTCGCCGCTGATGCCAGCGGCAGGCGCTGCGGGTGCAGCAGCCGGCGGTCGTGCGCCGCCACGGGCCGCGCCCGGATTGCCGGTGCCGCCCGCGCGCGAACCCACGGCGATGATGATCGGACCTTGGCCGTCGGAGGTTGCGAGCTTGGGATTGGCGCCGTGGGCGAGCAGCAATTTCACGACATCGATGTCGCCGGTGCTGCAAGCGACCATGAAGGGAGTCGTGCCGCGGCCCGTGCCGCCGCCGAAGCCGCGTCCGGCTGCCCGGTAATACAACTGCTGGTTGGGATCCGCGCCGCGATCCACCAGCATCTGGACGATCTCGCGCCCGGTGGCCTTATTGGGCTTATCCATATCGAGCGGATCGCCATTGCCGCGGCTGGTCATGTTGCTGATCGCCACGTGCAGCGGCGCCTGGCCGAAGATGTCCCACTCATTGACGTCCGCGCCGGCCTCAATCAGGCGCTTGGCGATGTCCCAATTGCTGTTCATGATCGCGATCACGATCGGTGACATGCCGGACGGGTCGGGCTGATTCACGTCGACCTTGTGCTTCAGCAGCACCTCGACGCAATCACCGCAGTTCTCACGCGCGGCATACATGAGCGGTGTGAAGCCACCGCGATCGAGCTGCTTGGCGCGGCTCTCGGCGGTCGCGACACGCTGATAGTCGCGCACGGCAGAGCGCGCATCGACATCGGCGCCCTTGGAGAGCAGCAGTTCCACCATCTCCGGATGGCGTCGCGCAACCGCCCACATCAACGGGGTCTGCGCGCCGAAACGTTCGCGGGCATCGACATGGGCGCCGGCCCGCAGCAGCAGTTTCGCCGCCTCGAGATTGCCGGCGCGCGCCACCAGGTGCAGCGCCGTCTCACCGTCCGGATTCGGGGAATCCGGGTCCGCGCCGGCCTTGAGCAGTAGCTCGATGGCCTCGGTGTTGGAAGAATCGGCGGCCAACTGCATGGCCGTGACGCCATAGTCGTTGACGGCCTTCACGTCGGCGCCGGTTTTCAACAGGCGCTTCGCTTCGGCGATATTGCCATTGAATATCGCCCACTGCAGCGGCGTGCTGCCGTCGGGCCGCGTCGTGACATCGGCGGCAAAGCCGGCCGATCCACACAGGATGCCGGCTACCGCAAACGCCGCTATCTGCATGCCCCCCCGGCGCATATCAAACGTCTGCCAGAGGGCCGGAGGAATCCCCGAACTTCTCGAGGTTCATCCCGGCGCGCTGCACCATGGTCAGTAGGATATTGGCGTGCGGCGTGTCCTTCGGCATGGCCAGATGCTGGCCACCCTTGATGCCGCCACCCTTGCCCATCAGCAGCTGCGGCAGCGGATTGTTGTTGTGCAGGTCGCTGTTGGCCATGTTGCTGCCGAACAGAATGATCGAATTATCGAGGATGGTGCCGTTGCCCTCCTTGATGGTGGACAGGCGCTTGGCGAACCGGTTGAAGCGGTCAGCGTGATAGGCCTGGATGCGCACCAGGCGTTGATGCTTCTCCGGATCCTCACCATGGTGCGAGAGCGGGTGGAAGGCCTCATCGACATTGACCTGCGGGTAGGTGCGCATGCTGGCTTCCTTCACCATGCGCATGGTCGCAATGCGGGTCTGACCGGTCTGCCAGGCGAGCGCGATCATCTCGAACTGGATGTCGAGCAGCTCACCGAAATCATCCGGCGCACCGAGCGGCGCGTTCGGCAGGTTGCCCAGCGAATCGGCCTTGGCGGAGAGTTTCTGCACGCGCTTTTCGACTTCCCGCACCGACTCCAGGTAATCACTCACCAGCGCCTGGTCGGACTTATCGAGCCTGCGGCTCAAGCTCTTGCTGGATTCCTGCACGTAGTCGAGCAGGCTGCCGGTGGATTGCAGCAGACCCTTGCGTTCGGCATTGGAATCACCGGGCCCGAACATGGTCGTGAACACGTGGCGCGGGTTGCCCTCGAGCGGCAGTCCCTGCCCGGGGCCGCGGAAGTTGCACGAGCCGCCGGGCTCGCCGCACAACTCGATGGACGGCAGCGGTGTCTCCTGGCCGATCTGGCGGGCGGCGACCTGATCGATGGAGATTCCGGCGTTGCCGGTCTGCCCCGGAATGTTCGGCACCGTGCAGGTGAGCCAGGTCGCCTCGATGATGCCGTGCGGATCGGTGCTCTCACCGGGCTTGTTGCGCAGGTTGGTCACCACGGTGACGTAGTCGCGCATGCCCTCCAGGGGCTTGAGAATCGGCGAGAACTTGAAGTCCTTGCCGGTGCCGTCCGGCGTCCAGAACTTCTGCACCGCGCCGTGCGGGAAGTAGACATAGCCCAGGCGCGGCTTGATCACCGCGGCAGTGTCCGCCCACGCGGTGCGCGCGGGGATCATCGCATCCAGTAGCGGCAGCGCAATTGCAGCGCCGGCGCCCTTCAGGACCGTACGACGCGACAGGTGCTTCTTGGTCAGGAACATGGCTATGCCTCCAGCCTCTTAACGTGCGGTCAGATTGGACGCCTGCGTCGTAAGTGACGCCGGCGGCGGAGCGGCAGGTGCGCGCTTGCGGAACGCATCGCTTTGCACCACACCCAGGACAATGGACTCAAAGCGGTAATTCTGTGTCGCAGCGTCGCGCACGATCTTGCGTACCGTGGGCATGTCGCCGAATTCCATCGGGCGGCCCACGGCGTAGGTCATCAACTTCTCGGTGATAGCCTGGACCAGCTGCGGACCGCGCGCCGCGAGCGCCTTGTGCAGATCCTCGGGGCCGGCCAGCCGCGTACCATCAGGCAGCGTCGCCGCCGTATCGATCAGCATGCGCGACTGCGGATCAATGGTGCGGAACTGGCCGAGCGTGTCGAAGTTCTCCAAGGCGAAGCCCAGCGGATCCATCACGGCATGACAGCCCGAGCACGGCGGGTTGCGGCGATGGACCTCGGTGCGCTCGCGCACCGTCGTTGCCTTGCCGGCCACCGTCGCAATCAGGGTGGGTACCGCCGTCGGGGGCGGAGTCTGCGGCGTGCCGAGGATGCGCTCGAGGATCCAGGCACCGCGCAGCACCGGTGCGGTGCGATCCGGATTGGCGGTGGTCATCAGCACGGCGCCCTTGCCGAGCAGACCGAAACGCTTCGGATCCTTGAGCGTGATGCGGCGGAACTCGCCGCCCTTGACGTCCTGCATGCCATAGATGAGCGCGAGCTCTTCATTGACATAGGTGTGATCGGCGGTCAGCAGATCCACGACGCTGCGATCCGAACGCAGGATGCTGTCGATATACAGCGTCAGCTCCTTCTTGAACAGCGGTCGCGGATCGTACTGGCCGGCGGCGTAGCTGAACTGCGCCTGGGCCGGGGAGATCGTGTCCATCTTCGCGATGTTGAGCCACTGGAACGCAAAGTCGCTGGTGAGCGAAAGCGCGCGCGGATCGGCGAGCATGCGGTGCACCTGCGCCTCGAGCACATCCGGCTTCGACAATTCGTTCTTTGCCGCGAGATCCAGGAGCTCCTGGTCGGGCAGGCTGCTCCACATGAAGAATGACATGCGCGAGGCGAGCTCATAGTCGTTGAGCGTGCGAACGGTGTCGCCGGCGGCCTCGGCGCGATACAGGAAATCCGGGCTCGCGAGGATCGCCGCCAGCGCATCGCGGACGCCGGTGTCGAAGGTCCCTGCTTCACGACCTTTCTGATAGAACGCGAGCAGCGGCTGCAGGTCCTCGTCCGTCACTGGACGACGGAAGGCGTGCTGCGCCAGGTTCGTAATGATCTTCTGGGCGCAGGGCGCCTCCTCCGCCGCGCTCGCTGGCGTGCAGATGAAGATCAGGGCGCGGCTTGGCGTCAGGCTCATGCCGGTGACCTTGATCGGGCCCTTGATCTGCATGGCGTGCACGGCGTTCACCCGCTGCTGGCCACCATCGAGTGTGTTCGGCCGCACGCGCTCATCGCTTTCGGCGTAGCTGCGGCGCAGGAAGGTGACGGCCACCTTGTGCTGGCCGGCGGTGGCGTGGAAGCGGATATCGCGCAGGCGGCTATTGATGTGGTACACGCCCGCGTCCAGATTCTGGTCGACGTCCTTGTAGTCCTTCTCACCTCCAAGCGTGACGCGATGGATCTCCTTGCCATCGAGCAGGATGAGGACCGTGTTCTCGAACTCCAGCTTCGGCACTTCGCGCGCCATGGCCATATCGCCGATGGTCAGGGAGTACTCACCGTCGGCGGCGAACCAGTGCTCGGCGACCATGCCGCCGCGGGTGCCGAAGGGCATGCCATCCTGGTACTTCTCCTGATTACCCGTGCCCACTCCCGGGCGGGGGTTCAGCGAGATGATCATATTGGCGATGTTGCCGTAGGTCGTATCGATGGGCGCCGCCTTCGGATCACCCACGGCCTGGAGGGCCAGCGCGCGCGCGGCAGCCACCGACTGGTCGAGGAAGTTCGGCGTCACCTGCAGCAACTGTGCGTCGGTGTCGAAGCCATCCCGCAGCGGATCCTGCGGCAGCCAGGCGGCGCCATCGACATCCAGGCCGATCAGATCGTGTACGGCATTGGCGTATTCACGGCGATTCAGACGGCTCATGGGCACGCGGCCCGGATCGGGATGCGTATTGCCGTTATCGAGCGTGGTTTCGAGGTACGAGACGAGATTCTTGATGGTGGCATTGTCGGGGCGCTTGTGGCCCGGGGGCGGCATCATGCCGCCGCGCAGTTTGCGCACCGCCTGTTCCCAGATCTTGGCGTCCTGCGGAATGGCATCCGCGGACATGGAATCAAACGCGATCCCGCCGGCCCAGTCGTCGGTGTTGTGGCAGCCGAAACAGTAAGCCTGGATGGTTTTCCAGTTGCCGTTGCCATGCGCGGCATCGACCGCATGCGCGGCATCGGCCGGCGGCGTGGCGGCACTGGTGGCGAACGCCACTGCACCCATGGACAAGCCACAGGCTGCGAAAAAGGCGGTGAACTGACTGCGCATTGAAAACACTCGAAAACTCCCAGGAACACAGTCGATGGAGGCGGGACGGCGCTTAGCTAACCGCTAGTATATCTAGGTATTTTTGACGTGCTGCCAAGAGTCACGAACTGCAGCACCGGATCGCTCAATAGCACCCTGTCAGCCTCGAAGGCCGCACCGCCAAGCTTTGTCGTGTTGTTTGAGCAACTGAGGGGCTCGCGGCGCCTAAAACATCATAACGGGACCGGTCCGAAATCTCATCCGGGAGCGGCCCTGCGGTTGTTTTGACAACAGCCGGGGCTGCGTTCCCGATACCATCCTAAGCGAATGATTTTTATAAGGGTTGCCGCAAGATTGTCACATTTTCATGACCGTTGTATATTTATAGACGTCGTTCATAATTTTCCCTATACTTACGTTCACAGATGCCAGCCCTGAATGTTGGTCGGCGCGAGCGCAAGCGCCAGCAGCTTGCCGATCGGGTGGCCGCCGTCGGCTTTGGCCTGTTCGAGCAGCAGGGCTACGACGCGGTCACGATGGAGCAGATCGCCGCCGCGGCCGATGTCGCCAAAGGCACGCTCTATAAATACTTTCCGGTGAAGGACGCGCTGCTCGCGCATCAGTTTCAGCATGACATTGCCTCCGGCATGAATGCGCTGTGGCAGATACTGGAACAGCAGCACAGTTTTGCCGCGCAACTGAAGACCCTTCTGCATGCCTCGGCGAAGTGGAACACGGCGCGACGCCGCTACCTGCCGCATTACCTGCGCCACCAGTTCAGCACGGCCAACCTCACCGGCCTGGATAACCCGCGACAACACCGTCGCAGCGGCGAAGGCCAGTTGTTTGAGCGACTCTGTAGCGCCGGCCAGGAACGTGGGGACGTGCGCGCAGATTTGCCGGCGGCGCAACTGGCGCTGATGCTTGAGTGCCTCTATCTCGGTGCCATCATGATATGGCTGGGCATGCCGAACGGAAATCTCAAGCACGAGTTTGATTCACTCCTGGCCCTGGCGCTAAACGGCGTGGGGCGCTGAAGTGCTTGCGGTACGATTGATACGCAGCTCGGCGGGCAAGTCTCTCGCTCAACACAGGATCGGCTAGATGGCGGATATCTTTGTCTCCTACGCTCGAGGTGACAAACCATTGGTTGCGCCACTCGTCGCCGCGCTCGGGGCGCAAGGCTGGTCCGTCTGGTGGGATCCGTCTATCAACCCCGGTCAGGAGTTTGACCGTCTGATCTCAACCGAGCTCGACGCGGCCAGGGCCGTGATCGTCGTATGGACGCCCACTTCGGTCGAGTCACGCTGGGTACGTGGCGAGGCCCGCGAGGGCGCCAATCGCGGCGTCCTGGTCCCGGTTCGCTTCGCAAATGCACGCCTGCCCATTGATGTGCGCAGTCTGCACACCACCGATCTGGATGAGTGGCGCGGTGATTCACAAAGCGCGGCGTTTCAGGAATTGGCGCGCGCCATACGCGCGTTGGTGGAGGCACCGGCCGATCCGCACGCAGCGGGTGCCGCGGCGATACCGTACGAAACGCCCCCCATTGATCGCGGACGGCAAGGACTGACAAAGCGCAAAGCCATCGCGCTGGGCGGCATTGCTGCGTTGCTGCTCCTTGGGGCGCTCGGCTTTTACGCTTTCAAGGCGCACCTGTTGCATCGGCCGAGCGTAGCCACTGCGGCTTCGAATCCCAGCGACTTGCGCGTCGCGGTCCTGCCCTTCGATGTATTGAGCGAGTCGCCGGCGACGCATCACTTTGCGGAAGGCCTGACCGACGAGATCGCATCGACGCTGAGCACGAATCAGATGCAGACGGTTTCGCGCGAAGACAGCCTGGCACTGCGTGGCGCGGGCCGCGACGAGACCCTGGCGAGGCTGAACGCAACCCTGTTGTTCGATGGAATTGTGGAAGAGCGTGGCGCCGACCTGCATGTCCGCGTGCATCTCGACGCCGCAAACGATCACGTGATCCTGTGGTCCGGAGACTTCAGTCACCCGGCCCAGGACTCGCAGACGCTTGAGACCGAGGCCGCCGCCAGGGCGGGAGCCATCATCCAGCTCGCGCTGTTCGCCATGTCACCCGCAAGCGCGCCGATCAACAGTCCGACGCTGGCCATGCAACTGAAAGTGGCGGACTTTCTGCGAAATGGCGACTATGGTGATCTGCAGGCGGCTATCCGGGCCAGGCAACTTGCACAGGAGGTGGTGGCAAGGGCTCCGGAGTTCGCCTGGGGACACTCCAGTTTCGCGATAACGCTGGCGCTTGCCTGTTGCGGCGGGATGCCCGGCAATGACGCTGCGGGGCAGAAGCTGCGGGAGCAGATCCGAGCCGAAGCGCAACGCGCGCTGGCGCTGGACCCCAAGGATGCAATGGCCTATTTCGGGTTGATCGCGCTTGAGGCTTCCTCGCACGGACGTGAATCCGTCATCCTGAAGGGGCTGTCGGTCGATCCTCACCCAGCGATATTCGTCGGCGGCTTGTACGGCCGGGAGGCACAGCTCCTGACCGGCGAAGGCAGAGTGCGCGACGCCTTGCCCTATTGGAGGCAGGCCGCCACGCTTGACCCCTTGTCATCGTGGGAAAGCACCGGGCTGGCCATGACGCTGGCTGCGCTTGGACAGTTACCGGAGTCCATGACCCTCTTCGATCGGTGTTTGAAGCTGTGGCCGAACGAGGTTGGGATTCGCGCTCAATACCTCGCGGTCCTTGAATTCTATGGCGCCCCCAAAGAGGCGCTGACCGCAATCGGGAATCCAGCCCTCCGCCCTCCCAATCTCAACGCGGCGGCGACCGATGCATCGCGCGCTTTCATAGAGGCGCGCGGCAACCCGACCAGCGCATCCAGGGCGCGGGCAGCGCGGCTGATCCGACTGGCCGCGGCCACCGGCGCCCTGGCGCCCGACGTCGCAGTGCCCATGCTTGCCGAGCTCGGCGATATCGAGGCCGCCTTCGGCGTCCTCGCCGAGCAAGCCCATCCGCTCCGTGACACGAGTTTCCTTTTCATCCCGGCGGCCGCCAAACTTCGAGCGGATCCTCGATTCATGGCCCTAAGCGCCAAGTTGGGCCACGTCGACTATTGGCAGTCGACGGGCAAGTGGCCGGACTTCTGCACCGAGGAGCGACTCCCTTACGATTGCAAGACCGAGGCTGGCCGTGCGGCAGCGGTAAGATAGCGCCCCGCCAAAATCTGAGATTACCGTGGCGCTTGCCGACGACCATTCGACCCATACCCCGGTCATGCAGCAGTACCTGCGTCTCAAGGCGCAGCATCCCGACGTACTGCTGTTCTATCGCATGGGCGATTTCTACGAGCTGTTCTTCGAGGACGCGCGCCGCGCGGCCGCGCTGCTCGATATCACGCTGACGGCCAGGGGGCAGTCCGCGGGCCAGCCGATTCCGATGGCGGGGGTGCCCGCTCACAGCGCCGACGGCTATCTCGCTCGCCTGGTGCGCAAAGGCGAAAGCGTCGCGGTCTGCGAGCAGATGGGCGATCCGGCCCTATCAAAAGGACCGGTCGAGCGGCAGGTGGTCCGGGTGATCACGCCCGGCACCGTCACGGATGCCGCCTTGTTGGATGACCGACGCGAAGTGTTGCTGGCTGCCGTGGCCCACAACGGCGAGGACTTTGGTCTGGCATGGCTTGACCTGGCCGCGGGGCGTTTCACTTTACTGCAGGCCAGCGGCCTGCAGGCTCTGGCCGGTGAGCTGGAACGGCTGCGACCCGCTGAATTACTGTTCAGCGAGGACGCCGCTCGCGGCCATCTCGAGCGGCCGGGCACCTCACTGCGCGCCCGACCGCCCTGGCACTTCGATGCCGAGACCTGCGCACGCGCGCTCAACCAGCAGCTGGGCACGCTCGACCTGCAGGGCTTCGGCCTCACCGGCGACTCCCTCGCCATCCGTGCGGCGGGCGCCCTGCTCCAATATGTACGTGATACCCAGAAAGCCGCCGTGCCGCATATCCGCGCCCTCAATGTGGAACATCGCGGCGATGCGCTGATGCTCGATGCGGCGACCCGCCGCAACCTGGAACTGGATTCCAGTCTCTCCGGCAATCCCGAGGCGACCCTTTTCGCGCTCATCGACCGCTGCGTCACGGCCATGGGCTCGCGGCAGCTGCGCCGCTGGTTGAACCGCACGCTCACCGACCGGACGCTGTTGCGACAGCGCTATCAGGCGATCGCGGCGCTCATCGATCGGCGGCGCTTTGAGGCGCTGCGCGAACCGCTGGAAGGTATTGGCGACATCGAGCGCATCCTGTCGCGGGTGGCGTTGCGCTCGGCACGGCCGCGGGATCTGGCGCAGCTTCGTAGCGCCGTGGGGGCGCTGCCGCAGCTCGCGGCCGTTGCCGCAGGTCCGGCCGCGGACTCGCCGCTCCTGCACGCGCTGCTGTCGGGGATGGGGCGACACGAGGATGTTCACGCCCTGCTGCATCAGGCGCTGGCGCTTGAGCCGCCGGCACTGCTGCGCGAGGGCGATGTCATCGCCGCAGGGTTTGACGCCCAGTTGGATGAGCTGCGCTATATCGGCACCCACACCGATGCCTTCCTGCTGGACCTGGAACAGCGCGAACGGGAGCGCGCCGGCATTGCCGGACTCAAGCTCGGATTCAACCGGGTGCAAGGCTTCTTCATAGAGGTGTCCCGCAAGGACGCGGAGCGCGTACCCGCCGACTACGTGCGACGCCAGACCGTCAAATCCGCCGAGCGCTTCATCACCCACGAACTGAAGAGCTTCGAGGACAAGGTATTGAGCGCCCGGGAGCGCGCGCTTGCCCGCGAACGCGAACTTTATGAGGCGCTGCTCACGCAATTGATTGAACGACTGGGGGCACTGCAGGTCACCGCTGCCGCAGTGGCGGAACTTGACGGCTTGGGGAGCCTCGCCGAGCGCGCCTGTGCGCTGCAATGGACACAGCCTGAACTGGTGAAGCAGCCGCGGCTGCATATCGAGGCCGGGCGGCATCCGGTGGTGGAGAAATTCCTGGTCGGGGGCACCTTCGTGCCGAACGACCTGCACCTCGATGACCGGCGGCGGATGTTGGTGATCACCGGTCCCAACATGGGCGGCAAATCCACCTATATGCGCCAGACGGCGCTGATCGCCATTCTCGCGCACATGGGCAGTTTCGTGCCGGCCGACAAGGCCGTCATCGGTCCGCTGGACCGCATCTTCACGCGCATCGGTGCCGCCGACGACCTGGCGGGCGGCCGCTCCACCTTCATGGTTGAGATGACCGAAGCCGCCAACATCCTCAACAACGCCACCGCGCGCAGCCTCATCCTGATGGATGAGATTGGCCGCGGCACCAGTACTTTCGATGGCCTGTCACTGGCGTGGGCGATCGCGCGTCACATCGCCACGCAGACCCGCGCCATGACTCTATTTGCCACGCACTACTTTGAACTGACGACCCTGGCGACGGAGCTGGAGGCCTGCGTGAATGTGCATCTGGATGCGACCGAACACGCCGACGGCATCATCTTCCTGCACGCGGTCAAGGACGGACCCGCGGACCGCAGTTACGGGCTGCAGGTGGCGCAGCTGGCGGGCGTGCCGCGCGAAGTCATCGCCCGCGCCCGGCAGTTCCTGGTCGGACTGGAGAATCAGCGTGACCGGCGCCGACCGGCGAGCCCCCAGCACGAGCTCGCGCTGAGCGCGCCACCGGAGCCGCAGTCCACTGACACGGCCTCAACACCCGCGGATGATTCCGCCCGCGCGCTGGTCGCGGCCCTCAACGCATTGAATCCCGATGAACTCGCGCCCAAGGCGGCCCTTGAGGCGCTGTACCGGCTGCGCGCACTGCTGAAGGGCTGAGGCGACCTACGCGGCCGGCGGCGGCGTGCGCACGCGAATGTGCAGCTCGCGCAACTGCTGCTCGCTCACTTCGGAGGGCGCATCGGTCATCTGATCCGCCGCCGTCTGGGTCTTGGGGAAGGCGATCACATCCCGAATGCTCTCGGCCCCGGCCATCAGCATGGCGAGGCGGTCGAGGCCGAAGGCGATGCCACCATGCGGGGGAGCGCCGAATTTCAAGGCATCGAGCAGGAAACCGAACTTCTGCTGCGCAGCCTCGCTGCCGATGCCCAGGAGCTCGAACACCGCCGACTGCAGCTCCTGGCGATGGATACGCACCGAGCCGCCGCCGATCTCCGAGCCGTTCAGCACCATGTCGTAGGCCTTGGCGAGCGCGGCACCGGGATTGGCGCTGAGCGCGACCGGGTCTTCGTTCAGGGGCGAGGTGAACGGATGATGCACGGCCACCCAGCGCTTCGCATCGGCGTCCCATTCAAACATCGGGAAATCGATGATCCACAGCGGGCGCCAGCCGGCCTGCACCAGCTTCAGATCCTGGCCGACCTTCAGGCGCAGCGCGCCGATTGAATCACTGACCACCTTGGCGCTGTCGGCGCCGAAGAAGATCAGATCGTTGTCCTGCGCTTGGGTGCGCGACACGATGCCGCTGACGGCCTCATCGCTCAGGAACTTGATGATCGGCGACTGCAGCCCCTCGCGGCCCTTGGCCACATCATTGACCTTCACATAGGCCAGCCCTTTGGCGCCGTAGCGCGCGACGAAGGCGGTGTAGTCATCGATTTCCTTGCGCGTGAGTGCGCCGCCGCCCGGGACGCGCAGCGCTGCGACGCGGCCCGCGGGATCATTGGCGGGGCCGGCAAATACTTTGAAGCTGCAGTCCTTGACCAGGTCCGCAACATCGACCAGTTCCAGCGCAATCCGCAGGTCAGGCTTGTCGGATCCGTAGCGGCGCATCGCCTCGGCATACGTCATGCGCGGGATCGGGTCGGGCAGCGCGACCTGCATCACCTCGCTGAAGAGGTGCCGCAGCAGCCCTTCCATCGACACCATGATGTCTTCCTGCGTGAGGAACGAGGTCTCGATGTCCAGCTGCGTGAATTCCGGCTGGCGGTCGGCGCGCAGGTCCTCATCGCGAAAGCAGCGCACGATCTGGTAGTAGCGGTCAAAGCCCGCCACCATCAGCAGCTGCTTGAAGATCTGTGGTGACTGGGGCAGCGCGAAGAACTTGCCCGCATGGGTGCGACTGGGCACCAGGTAATCGCGCGCCCCTTCCGGCGTGGACTTGCCGAGTACCGGGGTCTCAAGGTCAATATAGCCGTTGCCGTCCAGGTAGCTGCGCATGGCGCGCGTGATGTGATGTCGCTGACGCAAGCGCCGGGTCATCACCTCGCGCCGCAGATCAAGGTAGCGGTACTTGAGACGCACCTCTTCGCTGACATGCTGCTCATCGAGCTGGAACGGCAGCGGCTCGGAGCGATTCAGCAGCACCAGTTCGCGCGCCAGCAATTCCACCTGGCCGGACTTCAGATTGGCATTGACCGTACCGGCCGGTCGGGCGCGTACCTTGCCCTTGACCTGGATGACGAATTCACTGCGCAGGCGCTCCGCCTCGCTGAACACATCCTTCAGATCCGGATCGAATACCACCTGCAGCAATCCTTCGCGGTCCCGCAGGTCGACAAAAATCACCCCGCCGTGGTCGCGGCGACGATGCACCCAGCCGGCAACGGTCACCTCCTGCGAGGTGAGCTTTTCGTCGACATTTCCACAGTAATGAGTGCGCATCGGGACGCGGATGTTACGGACCGACAGGCAAATGAGCAACCGGCGGTTCCGGCAGCACCACCCCGCAGGTGACGATCATCTTCATGGCCGCGTCCACCGACATTTCCAGCGCAATCAACTGACGCTTCGGCACCAGGATGATGAAGCCGGAGGTCGGATTGGGCGCCGTGGACACAAAAACGCAGGTCAGCTGCTCACCGGTGCGATTGCTCACCTCGGCGACATTGTCCGCGGTCACAAAGCCGATGCTCCAGATTCCGGTCCGCGGATATTCGACCGCCACCACCTGACGGAAGGAATTGCTGGAGGACAGCACACTTTCGGTGAAGCTGCGCACCCCACCATAGACCGATCTCACCAGCGGAATGCGCTGCATCAGGTCTTCCCAGTAGCCGACCAGCTGCCGGCCAATGAGGTTCGTGACCAAAAGGCCGGTCAGCAGCACCACGATGAACGCGAACAGCGCACCCAGGCCCGGCAGATGAAAGCCCAGCAGGGTCTGCGGCTGGTAGCGGGCCGGCAGCCACCCCAGGGTGCTGTCCATCAGCGTCATGAAGAAGCTGACGACCCACAGGGTGGCGATGATCGGCAGCCACACCAGAATGCCGGCTACCAACAGCCGGCGCAGACTTACGGGGCGCTTGCTTGCCTTGACGACTCGCGGCTCATCGGCCACGACGTTTGCTGGCCTTGGCTTTAGGTTTGGGGGCGGCCTTGCGCGCCGGCGCCCTGGCGGCCGGCCGGCCGGCAGGCTTCGCGGCCGGCTTGGCAGGTTTCGCGCCGGCGGACTTGGATGCCGAACGGCTCGCCGCACCGCCCGACTCCGCGGCGGCAGCCTTCTGCGCGGGCTTCGATTCCGGTTTGCTGTCGCCGGCCTTGCTGTCGGTCGCTTTCGCCTCCGTAGCCGGGGCACTGTCGGTAGCCTTCGCCGCCGGACCGTCATTGGCATCGCCGGCGAGATTGCGCTTGCCTTCCTTGTCACTCTTGAAGTCGGTTTCGTACCAGCCGCCGCCCTTGAGGCGGAATACGGGCGCGGAAACCAGCTTCTTCAGCGCGCTCTTGCCGCAGGACGGGCACTTCTTCAACGGCGCATCACTGATCTTCTGCATGACCTCCGTGTAGAACTTGCAGCTGGCGCACTCGTATTCGTAAAACGGCATGGGAACTTCACTTCGCAAGGTCGCTGTTTGAATTCAAAGTATACAGGCTACGCCGCCCTTTCGACCGCCCGGGTGAAGGTCAGCCGGCCATCCCGGACGCTGACGCGGATGGTGTCCCCGGGCGAGAAGTCGCCGCGTAGGATGTGCTGCGCCAGCGGATTTTCGATCTGCTGCTGGATGGCGCGCTTCAGCGGCCGTGCGCCGTACACCGGGTCGAAGCCCGCCTCGCCGAGGAGGTCCCGCGCGTTGTCCTCGAGCACGATGTCCAGATTGCGGTCCTGCAGCCGCTTGCGCAGGTACACCAGCTGGATGTCGACAATCTTGCGGATCTGTTCGGTGCCCAACGGATGGAACACGACGATGTCGTCGATGCGGTTGATGAACTCCGGCCGGAACGACTGCTGCACGATTTCCATGACCGCGGTGCGCATGCGCGGATAGTTCTTCTCGCCGGCATATTCCTGGATGACCTGCGAACCGAGGTTCGAGGTCATGATGATCACGGTGTTGCGGAAATCCACCGTGCGGCCCTGCCCGTCCGTGAGCCGGCCGTCATCCAGCACCTGCAGCAGCACGTTGAACACATCCGGATGCGCCTTCTCGACCTCATCGAGCAGGATCACGGCATACGGCCGACGCCGCACCGCCTCGGTCAGGTAGCCGCCCTCCTCGTAGCCCACGTAGCCGGGAGGGGCGCCGATCAGACGGGCGACCGAGTGCTTTTCCATGAACTCGGACATGTCGATCCGGATCATGGCCTCCTCGGTATCGAACAGGAAGTCAGCGAGCGCCTTGCACAGCTCGGTCTTGCCGACGCCGGTTGGGCCCAGGAACAGGAACGAGCCATTGGGGCGGCGCGGGTCGGAGAGTCCGGCACGCGAGCGACGGATGGCATCGGCGACGATGCGCACGGCATCGTCCTGGCCGACGACGCGGCGGTCCAGCTCGCTTTCCATGCGCAGCAGCTTTTCCTTCTCGCCTTCGAGCATCTTGCTGACCGGAATGCCCGTCCACTTGGAGACGACCTCGGCAATCTCCTCCTCGGTGACCTTGTTGCGCACCAGCTGCGTATCCTGGTCTTCCGCCGCAACCGCCTCGGCCAGGCGCTTTTCCAGCGCCGGCATGCGCCCGTACTGCAGCTCCGCCATCTTGCCGAGGTCCCCGGCGCGCCGTGCGGCCTCGAGTTCCAGACGCAGCTGCTCCATCTCCTCGCGGATCGTGGCCGCACCCTGCAGCGAGGCCTTCTCGGACTTCCAGACTTCTTCCATGTCGGCGTACTCGCGCGACAGCTCATTGACGGTGTCCTGCAGCGTCCGCAGCCGCTTGCGTGAGGCCTCGTCGGTCTCCTTCTTGAGCGCTTCGCTCTCGATCTTCAGCTGGATCAGCCGCCGTTCGAGCCGGTCGAGCACCTCGGGCTTGGAGTCGATCTCCATGCGGATGCGCGCCGCGGCCTCATCGATCAGATCGATCGCCTTGTCCGGCAGCTGCCGGTCGGCGATATACCGATGCGACAGCGTCGCCGCCGCAACGATCGCCGGATCGGTGATGTCGACCCGGTGATGGACTTCATAACGCTGCTGCAGGCCGCGCAGGATCGCGATGGTGTCCTCCACCGACGGCTCATTCACCATGACCTTCTGGAAACGGCGCTCCAGGGCCGCATCCTTTTCGATGTACTTGCGGTACTCATCCAGGGTCGTCGCGCCGATGCAGTGCAGCTCGCCGCGCGCCAGGGCGGGCTTGAGCATATTGCCGGCGTCCATGGAACCCTCGGCGCGGCCGGCACCCACCACGGTGTGCAGCTCATCGATGAACAGGATGACCCGGCCTTCCTGTTTGCCGAGGTCATTGAGCACCCCCTTCAGGCGCTCTTCAAACTCGCCGCGGAACTTGGCACCCGCAACGAGCGACCCCATATCCAGCGCCAGGATGCGCCGGTTGCGCAGCCCCTCGGGCACCTCACCATTGACGATGCGCTGCGCGAGTCCCTCCGCAATGGCGGTCTTGCCCACGCCCGGCTCACCGATCAGCACCGGATTGTTCTTGGTGCGCCGCTGCAGGACCTGGATGGTGCGGCGGATCTCATCATCGCGACCGATGACCGGATCGAGCTTCCCGGACTCCGCGCGAGCCGTGAGATCCACGGTGTATTTCTCGAGCGCCCCGCGCTGCTCCTCGGCATTCGCATCACTGACCTTGTCACCGCCGCGCACGTCGCTGATGGCCTGCTCGACCGCCGCCTTGGTGAGGCCGGCATCCTTGAGGACCCGCGCGAGCGTGCCGCGGTCCTCGAAGCCGGCGAGCACGAACAGTTCACTGGCGATGAACTGGTCCTGACGCTGCTGCGCAAGCTTGTCGGTCACATTGAGCAGGCGCTGCAGATCGTTGGAGACATGGACATCGCCAGCCGCGCCCTGCACGGTCGGCAGCTTATCCACCAGGCTCGTCAGGTCGGCGCGCAGTTTGTTCAGATTGGCGCCGGCCTTGATCACTAGCGGCCGCACAGTGCCGCCCGGCTGATCGAGCATCGCGAGCAACACATGTGCCGGCTCGATCAGCTGCTGGTCACGGCCCACCGCCAGGGACTGCGCATCGGCCAGCGCTGCCTGGAACTTGCCCGTCAGCTTTTCCATCCGCATGAGCTAATCCCTCGAATATTCAAGTTATCTGCGCACTTCTGTGGGGTCTAGGTGAGCCAGATCAAGGCCGCCATGCGTCCCGAACGCCCATCGCGGCGATGCGAAAAGAAGTTCTCGGCATCCGCGAACGTACACCACCGCCCGCCATGGATGGCGGTCAGCCCCAGACTCGCCAGCCGCAGCCGAACCAGTGCGACCAGGTCGCACTGCCAGCGCCCGCGCGCGTTGACGATGAACGCGGCGGCCGCGCTGCCCGCGGCGGCGCTTCCGATCAGGGCGTCGCGGACCTCCGGCCCCACCTCGAAATGCGCCTGGCCGATGCCCGGCCCGATCCAGGCCAACAACTGCGCCGCCGGGACACCCAAAGCAGCCACCGTATTCTCCACTACCCCCGCCGCCAGTCCCCGCCACCCGGCGTGGGCCGCGCCCACGACTGAGCCGTCGCGGGCTGCGAACAGCACCGGCAGACAATCGGCGACCTGGATGGCGCATACGCGCCCGGCCTCCGATGTGACCACCCCATCGGCCGCGGCGCCGGCCGTGACGGCGCTGCCCAGGCGCACCACGCGGCTGCCATGCACCTGCGAGAGCCAGGCCGGCTCCGCCGGCAGATCGAACGAAACGCCGATGCGCCGGCGATTCTCGGCCACGGCGAGCGCGTCATCCTCCACCTGCGTGCCGACATTCAGGGACGCGAAGGGGCCGCTGCTGACCCCGCCGCCGCGCATCGTGAAGACCGCCCGGACGCTCTCGGGCACCGGCCAGTCAGGCCGCAGCCAGGATGGCCCTCCGGAGGCCGGGCTAGCGCCGGACCTTGGCATGGGAGGCCGCATCGGCCTGGGCATGGGCGCGCTGGTCGGCCGCGAGTGCCGCGATCAGATTCTGCATATCCGCCGGAAGGGGCGCCTTGAAAGACAGCGGCTCGCCCGTGACCGGATGGGCCAGCGCGAGCTCCGCGGCATGCAGCGCCTGGCGGCGGAAACCATCGAGGGTCATCCGCAATTGGTCGGAGGCACCGGCCGGGTAGCGGCGCCGGGTGCCGTACACCGGATCCCCCACCACGGCGTGACCGATATGCGCCAGATGGACACGAATCTGATGGGTACGCCCGGTCGCCAGCTGCGCCAGCACCTGGGTGTGGGCGCGGAAACGCTCCATGATGCGCACGTGGGTCACCGCTTCGCGGCCATCGGGGCGTACCGCCATCCGGGTGCGGGCGGTGCGATGCCGGCCGATCGGCTCATCGACGGTGCGGCCGCCGGTCAGCACCCCTAGGCACACCGCCACATAGCGCCTCTCGATCTCCCGCGCCGCCAGCGTCGCCACGAGCGTGCGGTGGGATTCGACGGTCCGCGCCACGACCATCAGGCCACTGGTGTCCTTGTCGAGCCGGTGGATCAAGCCGGCCCGCGGCACCAGCGCCAGCCGCGGATCGAGCCCCAACAAGGCGTTCTGCAGCGTTCTGGTGGGGTTGCCGGCACCGGGGTGCACGACCACCCCGGCCGCCTTATTGATAATGAGCAGCGCCTCATCCTCGAAGACCACATCCACGGGCAGCGTTTCGGCGCCGACCGTGGTGTCGGCCTCGATCTGCGCCTCGATGCGCACCTGCTCGCCGCCGATGATCTTGTCCTTGGACCGCGGTACCGCGCCATTGAGCTGGACGGCGCCGGCCTCGATCCAGCCCTGCAGCCGCGCCCGCGAATACTGGGGCAGGAGGCGCGCCAGGGCCTGATCCAGGCGCAAGCCGACCAGGTCCTCGGGAATATCGACGTGGTGGGTACGGAACTCGACGCTCAAGCAACAGTCCTAGTGCTAATCGTTAATTGGCTATACTGGCGGGCTACGGTCGGCAGTTAAGCCATATTTTGGGGGCCCTTTACAACATGTCTGCTAACGGCCTAGTCCGTCATTTGGCGCGTGGCCTGATCCTCGCATTGTGCATCAGTTCGGTGCTGTTGACGGGCTGTGAGTCCAGTCGCGAGCGCAAGTTGCTGAATTCCAATCCCGCGGCCATCTACAAGGTGGCGCACGAGCGCATGGAGACCGGTGACTACCGATCGGCCATCAAGCTGATGGAGGCCCTGACGGCCCGCTTCCCGTTCACCGAGCAGGCGCGCCAGGCGCACCTTGATCTGATCTATTGCTATTACAAGGATGGCGAAACCGAGTCGGCCACCGATGCCGCGGACACCTTCATCCGTGAGAACCCCATCAATCCGCGCATCGACTACGCCTACTACGTCAAGGGCCTGGTGGATTTCGAGCGCACACCGAACGTGATGGAGCGCTGGTTCCACGCCGATCTCACCAAACGGCCGCCCTCGACCGCCCGCAAGGCCTTCGATTCCTTCCGTCACGTCGTGACACAGCATCCGAAGAGCGTCTACGCGCACGATTCCCTGCAGCGCATGATCTACCTGCGCAATCGTCTGGCAGGCTACGACGTGCACGTGGCGGAGTACTACATTGCGCGCGGCGCCTATATCGCCGCCTCCGAGCGGGCGACCGAGGCGATCGAGCAGTTCGACGGGGCACCGGAAACCCAGGACGCCCTGAAGATCCTGATCACGGCCGACGAGCGGCTCGGGCTCACCGACAAGGCCGACCAGGCACGCAAGGTCTACGCCGAGAACTTCACCGGCAACACGCCGAATGTCAAAGCGGAAAAGGACCGCCGCTGGTGGCAGTTCTGGTGATTCAGCGCCGGTAACCGTTGGTGATCGGATAGCGCCAGTCGCGGCCGAAAGCGCGGCGGCTGACGCGCACGCCGGGAGGGGCCTGGCGGCGCTTGTACTCATTGCGTTTGACCAGGTCGAGCACCCGGCCGATGGTCGCGCGATCAAAGCCGCGCGCCTGGATCTGGTCCACCGACAAGTCCTCCTCGATGAAGGCCTCGAGGATGGCATCCAGCACTTCGTAAGGCGGCAGCGAATCCGAGTCCTTCTGGTCCGGACGCAGTTCGGCCGAGGGCGGCCGGTCGATCACCCGCTGCGGAATGATCTCGCCGTTGCGATTGCGGTACGCCGCCAGGCGATACACCAGCAGCTTGCTGCAGTCCTTGATCGGCGCGAAGCCGCCGGCCATGTCGCCGTACAGGGTCGCATAACCGACCGCCATTTCGCTCTTGTTGCCGGTGGTCAGCAGCATGCGGCCGGTCTTATTGGAGATGCCCATGAGAAGCAGCATCCGGCAGCGCGACTGGATGTTCTCCTCGGTGGTATCGGGCTTGCGGTCGGCAAACTCCCCGGCCAGTGCCGCGAGCGTCGCATCGAACATGCCTTCAATCGGGATCACGCTGTAATGCACGCCCATGCGGCGCGCCTGCTCCTGCGCATCCTCGAGGCTCATCGTCGCCGTGTAGCGCGACGGCATCATCACGGCGTGAATGCGCTCCGGCCCGAGCGCATCGGCGGCGATGGCCAGTGTCAGCGCGGAATCGACGCCGCCCGACAGCCCCATGACCACGCCGGGGAAGCCATGCTTGGTCACATAGTCGCGCACGCCCATGACCAGCGCCTGGTAGACGCTTGCCACATCTGGCAGCTCGGGCGCCACGATTCCCGGCACCGGCACGACCCGCCCGTTGTCACGCACGAATTCGACCAGGTAGGTGCCTTCAGTAAACCCCGGCGCCCGCATCACCACCTTGCCGGCAGCATCCATGACGAATGAGTTGCCATCGAACACCAGTTCGTCCTGGCCGCCCAGCATGTTCACGTAGGCCACCGGCAGCTTCACATCGGCAATGCGCTCGCGCGTGACGCGTTCGCGCTCATCCTGCTTGTGCACTTCAAAAGGTGAGGCATTGATGATGATCAGGAGCTCGGCGCCGGCATCGCGCGCGCGGCTTGCCGCATCGCACTCCCAGATGTCCTCGCACACCAGCAGGCCGATGCGAAAACCGCGATGCTCGAACACCGTGGCGTCGGTGCCGGCACGGAAGTAGCGCTTTTCGTCGAACACCTTGTAGTTGGGCAGTTCACTCTTGCGATGATTGGCAACCAGCACTCCATCACACAGCAGCGCCGCCGAATTGTAGATGTCCCGTCCGACGTATTCCGGGTAGCCGACGATGACGCCCATGCCGCGCACCGCCTCGCGCACGGTCGCGAGCGCCCGGTCGATCGCCTGGCGAAAGCCACCATGGAACAACAGGTCCTCGGGGGGATAGCCCGAAAGGGTCAACTCCGGAAAGACCAGCAGGTCCGGCTGCACGCTGGCGCGCGCGCGCTGCACCGTGTCGATGACTCGCGCGGCATTGCCCTGGGCGTCGCCGACCAGGAAGTTCAACTGCGCAAGCCCGACCCGCAGTCGTGCCTCAATGCTCATGGCGCTATTATCTGCCGCGACGGGCAGCCTTGCGGGTGGCTTTGCGCTTGGCGGTCTTGACCTTGGGCCGGCGCGCCGGCTCGCGCTTGGCCGGCCTGCGCTTCGCTGCCTTGGTCTTGGCTGACGTAGGTTTGGGCGGCGCGCTCTTTGCGGCAGCCAGCCGTTCGGTACCGCGCGCCAGCACGGGCGGCAAGCCGCCGGTGGGCTTGCGGCGCGGCCGCCGGGTCTTGAGCAGCTCAGCCATGGCCGAACCCAGCTGCGCCGGTGATTTCACGGTGCGCACCCCCGCCGCTTCCAGGGCCGCAAACTTGTCGGCCGCCGTGCCCTTGCCGCCGGCGACGATGGCGCCGGCGTGGCCCATGCGCTTGCCGGCAGGCGCGGTGACGCCCGCGATGTAGGCCACCACGGGTTTCGTCACGAAGCGGCGGATGAAGTCCGCGCCGGCCTCCTCGTCGCTGCCGCCGATCTCGCCGACCATGATGATGCCTTCGGTGCGCGGATCGCGTTCGAACAGCTCCAGCACATCGACGAAGTTCATGCCGCGCACCGGATCACCGCCGATACCCACGCAGGTGCTCTGGCCAAGCCCCTCGTGAGTGGTCTGGAACACGGCCTCGTAGGTGAGCGTGCCCGAGCGCGACACGATGCCCACCGCACCTTTCTTGTGGATGAAGCCCGGCATGATGCCGATCTTGCACTCATCCGGTGTGATGACGCCGGGGCAGTTGGGTCCCACCAGCCGCGTGGCCGTGCCGGCGAGGCCCGCCTTCACGCGGACCATGTCGTTCACCGGAATGCCCTCGGTGATACACACCACCAGGTCGACGCCGGCGTCGGCGGCCTCGAGAATCGCATCGGCAGCGAAGGGCGCCGGCACATAAATCATGCTCACCGTGGCGCCGGTGGCGCGCACGGCCTCCTCCACCGTGTTGAATACCGGCTGTCCCAGGTGCGTGGTGCCGCCGCGTCCCGGCGTCGTGCCACCCACGAGCTTGGTGCCGTAGGCCAGACACTGCTCGGAATGGAACGTGCCCTGTTTGCCCGTGAAGCCCTGGCAGATCACCCGGGTGTTCTTGTCTATGAGAATGCTCATCTGAATTACTTGCCTTTCTTTGCGAGCGCCACGGCCTTGCGGGCCGCATCCGTCAGATCCCCGGCGGGCGTGATGGTCAAGCCGCTCTTCGCCAGCATCGCGCGCGCCTGCGGTGCATTGGTGCCCTCGAGGCGCACCACCACCGGCACTTTCACGCCCACGTGCTTGACCGCGTTGATCACGCCCTCCGCGATCAGATCGCAGCGAACAATGCCACCGAAAATATTGACCAGGATCGCCTGCACATTCGGATTGGACAGGATCAACTGAAATGCCGCCGTGACGCGCTCGCTGGTGGCGCCGCCGCCCACGTCGAGGAAGTTGGCGGGCTTGCCGCCGTGCAGCTTGATCAGATCCATGGTCGCCATCGCCAGTCCCGCGCCGTTCACCATGCAGGCGATGTTGCCGTCGAGGGAGACATAGTTCAGATCGTGCTCGGCGGCACGACGCTCCATGGGATCTTCCTGGGCCGTGTCGCGCTGCGCGGCAAGTTCGGGCTGGCGGAACAGCGCGTTGTCATCGATGTTGATCTTGGCGTCCAGGGCCATCAGCTCACCGGACTTGGTCACGATCAGCGGATTGATCTCCACCAGGCTCGCATCGCGCTCCATGTACAGCTGGAAGAGCGCCGTCGCGATCTTCTGGAAGGCGGCGATCTGCTTGCCCTCAAACCCCAGCGCGAAGGCGAGCTTGCGGCACTGATACGGCTGCAGGCCCGTGGCCGGGTGCACACTGACCGAAACAATCTTCTCGGGGGTATGGGCCGCGACTTCTTCGATGTCCATGCCACCGGCGATTGATGCGATCAGCGCGATGCGCCCTTTGTCACGGTTCAAGGTGAGCGACAGGTACACCTCGCGGGTGATCTGCGAGCCGCTCTCGACATAGACCTTGTCGACCGGGAGGCCTTCGGGACCGGTCTGCGGGGTGACGAGGCGCCGGCCGAGCATCCCGGCAGCGGCACTGCGCACGGAATCCAAGTCACGCACTACTTTGACGCCACCGGCCTTGCCGCGACCCCCGGCGTGGACCTGTGCCTTGACGACCCAGATCGGGCCGCCCAGGGACTCGGCCACCGCGACGGCCTCTTCGGGACTGCCGGCGATGCGTCCGGCCGGCACCGGAATGCCAAAGCTGCGAAAGACGTCCTTCGCCTGATACTCATGCAAGTTCATGCTGGGGGATGACCTTTAAGTAAGGGATGGAGAATCTGCACATTCTGCCAAAGATGCTACAGTCGCGCCCGCGCATGAGCAGGGGTTGCCACACGCCTACCGTTCGGGAGCGCGGCTGATGCCGAATGCCATTCCGCAGCCGACACCGGCGCCCAGCGACCTTGCCTGGCGGGTGATCGGTCTTACCAGCCTCTATCGCCTGTTTCTGCCTCCGGTTTTGCTGGTGCTGCAGGCACTTGCCAGCCCCCGCATCCTGGCCCCGGCCGAGCAGCCCGAGATGTTCCGGGCGGTGTGCTACGCCTATCTGATCGCCGGCGTCGTGCTGCTGTGGGCGCGCCGCGTGCCGCGGCCGAGTCTGCGGATCCTCGCCCTGGTCAACGCCACGGTCGACATCCTGGCCATCTCCCTGATTTTGTATGCCTCGGGCGGGGCGGGCAGCGGCTTGGGCATCCTGCTGGTCCTGCCGGTCGGCGCCATGGCATTGCTTGGGGGCACCAAGGATGCGTTCCTGGTGCCCGCCATTGCGACACTCGGCCTGCTGACGCAGCAGATCGCGGCCAACCTGGTCGGCTATGCGCCCACCACCGATTTCACCGCCGCCGGCATGCTGGGTGTGGTGCTGTTCGTCATTGGCCTCCTGGTGTGGCCGATCGCCGATCGCCTGCGTCAGAGCGAGGCGCTGGTGAGGCGCCAGGAAATCGACCTCGCCAACCTCGAGCAGCTGTCGCATTACATCGTCCAGCATTTGCGCGAGAGCATCCTGGTCGTTGATATCGCCGACCAGATCCGCCTGATCAACGAGACCGCGGCGGACCTGCTGGGCGCCGCGCAGGCCCATCCGGGTGCGCTGCTGGGTGAGGCCTCCCCACGGCTGCTGTACCTGCTGGAGATCTGGCGCCAGCGCAGCGGTGGCGTGAATTCGACCACCGAGACCCTGGTGAGCGCGGATGGCGCGCGCATGCTGCGGCCCCACTTCGCGGCACTGGGTAACTCACAGCCCGCGGCCGTGCTGGTGTTCCTGGAGGACATGAGCCTGATCGCCGAACAGGCGCAGCAGCTGAAGCTCGCCGCCTTGGGCAGGCTCAGTGCCAGCATCGCCCACGAGATCCGCAATCCGGTCGGCGCCATGAGCCATGCCGGTCAGCTGCTGGGCGAATCCCCGCAACTGGCCCCCGAGGATCAGCGGCTCACCGACATCATCACCAAGAACGCCGAACGGGTCAGCGACATCATCAACAATGTGCTGCAGCTCTCGCGCCGCGAAAGTACCCAGGTGGAGACCATCGAGCTCGCCAGCTGGATCGAGGATTTTCGCGATGAATTCTGCGAAACCATGCAATGGCGGCCGGACCGCCTGGTGAGCGTGGATGTCGAGACCAGCGCCCCCTCATCCACCGGTTCGTTTCCGGTGCTGGCCGTGCGCAGTACCGGTGCGACCGGGGAGCGTCCGATGCTGCGCAGCCTGGAAGTCACCGCCGATCCGAGCCAGTTACGCCAGGTGCTGTGGAACCTGTGTGATAACGCGATCAAATATGGCCTGCGCGATCGCGCGACCGATGTCATCGAGATTCGCTACGGGCGACTCAAACCCGCATCACGGCCTTTCCTGGAAGTGGCCGATCGCGGACCCGGAGTGCCGCCGCAGGATGCCGAGCGCATTTTCGAGCCGTTCTTCAGCGGCGAGCACCAAGGCTCGGGACTGGGACTGTTCCTGGCGCGCGAGCTCGCGCAGACCAGTGGCGCGACGCTGCTGTACGAACCACGACCGGCCGGTGGCAGTATTTTCCGGCTGGTGTTCGCGGATCCGCGTCGCTGGGCGGTACGATAGGAAAATAATGTCCAAACCTGTCGTCCTGATAATCGATGATGAGCCGGATCTGCTCGAGCTCGTCGCCCTGACGCTCGGCCGAATGAGCCTGGAGACCCGAACCGCTTCGGATCTGGCCAGCGCGCGTCGCCTGCTCGCGGCGCAACATTTTGATTTGTGCCTGACGGACATGCGCCTGCCCGATGGCGATGGACTGGACCTGGTGGCGTGGATCCAGGCCAATTGCGCCACGACGCCCGTGGCGGTCATCACCGCGCACGGCAATGTCGAATCCGCGGTGCGCGCGCTGAAGCTCGGCGCATTCGATTTCGTCTCCAAGCCCCTCGATCTGGGAGTGCTGCGCAAGCTCGTGGGCACCGCCATTCGCCTGGGAAGCATCGGCGACAACACCGTGCAGCGCGGTCCGAGCCTGTTGGGCAGCTCGCCCTCCATGCAGCAGCTGCGCGAGATGATCGGGCGGGTCGCCCGCAGCCAGGCACCGGTATATATCTACGGCGAGTCGGGCACCGGCAAGGAGCTGGTGGCGCGCCTCATTCATCAAAGCGGCGCGCGCGCCGAGGGGCCTTTCATACCGGTCAACTGCGGCGCGATTCCGACGGAACTCATGGAAAGCGAACTCTTCGGCCACAAGCGCGGCAGCTTCACGGGCGCGGTGGCGGACAAGAAAGGCCTGATCCAGGGCGCCGAGGCCGGCACGCTCTTCCTCGATGAGGTCGCGGACCTGCCGCTGCACATGCAGGTGAAATTGTTGCGCGTGGTCCAGGAGAAAACCGTGCGCCCGGTGGGCGAAACGCGCGAGGAACGCGTCGATGTGCGGATCCTGTCCGCGACCCATCGCAATCTCGCGGAACTGGTCGCCACCGGGCGCTTCCGCGAGGATCTGTTCTACCGGATCAATGTCATCGAGCTGCGCGTGCCGTCGTTGCGCGAGCGCCGCGAGGACATTCCGGACCTCGCCGCGACCATCCTCGAGCGCATGTCCCGGCGCATGAAAATCGACCCGCCGCAGATCAGCCCGGAGGCCATGCAGGCTCTGCAGGCCTATGCTTTTCCCGGCAACGTCCGCGAACTCGAGAACATCATCGAACGCGCCCTGACGCTGACCACCTCTGGCGTCATCACGCTGGAGCACGTCAAGGTGCAACCGGCGACCTCCTTCTTGATGCCCGGCCCCGGTGCCACCGACCCGGGCGCGAACGAGTCGGCGGCCGCGCACCACGCCCTGGGCGATCAGCTCGAGGACATTGAGCGCGCCGCCATCATCAAGGCGCTGGAGCAGACCCGTTACAACAAGACGGCGGCCGCGAAGCTGCTGGGCATGACCTTTCGCGCCCTGCGCTATCGCATCAAGAAACTGGGGATCGAATAGCGCTCGCCTGAATCGTCACGACCTGATGATCGGTGAAGACTCCCTGACCGCCGCCCGAAAAGTAGCGCCGGTGCGGGCGCGGCATGCGGCGCAGCCGCTGCATACCGCGGCCGATGACATTGAAGAGGCCCGGACTCAGCCAGTAGGCATTCTGCGCCGCAAGCGCCAGGAACAGCAGCCACAGCGGCCGGCGGCGATAGCGCGTGCGCACGACGCGCGCGGGCTCAAGGCCGCTGCGGCGCTGCCACTTTGCAAAGAAATGCGCTGAGGGGAAACTGATGTGTTCGGGAAAACTCGAATACCAGAAGCGCGCCCGATAGAGCCTGCGCCAGGGCGCACTCTCGGGGTCACCGGTCGAGACAATCAGGCAGCCGGCAGGTGCCAGGTGCGGCGCGATTTCATCCAGCAGCGCCGCCGGATCCACGACGTGCTCGATCACATCGATGACGGTGATCACATCAAACCGCACCTGCGGCGGCAGATCCGGCACCGTGCGGGCCAATATGGAAACGCCCTGCGCCTCGGCCAGCCCGGCCGCCGCAAGCGAGGGTTCAACGCCGTACTTTTTCAGGTGCGCGGGCAAACTCAGCAGAAATCCCCCCGCCCCGCAGCCGATGTCCAGCACACTGCCGGCGGCGGCCTGGTGCGCAACGATGTCGCGGATAATCGCAAGGTCCTGCCTGCCGCCGTCGCAACTCCAGGCCTCGGCAACGCCGTGGGCGTAAAGGTCCAGGTAGGCCGACGGGCCCAGCACCGGATGCCGAAACAAGGAGCGGCATGCACTGCATTGCCACAGGCAGCCGCCGTCCATCGGCTGCGGCAGAACCCGTCCGGCAAAGAAGTCGCTGGCCGGAATGACCCCCAGAGGCAGAATCCGATCCGCGCCACACAATCTGCAGACGCTCGGCTCGGCGCTCATCGCAACGCCACCGCCGCGGCGCCTCGTGACTTCAGAACCCGGTGCGCCTGCACCAGCAGTACCAGTGCCGTGACCCCGTAGGCCAGACGCGCCAGCGCCGCCCCGGCCAGGCCGAAGCGCGGAATCAGCACCGTCATCAGCAGCAGCGCGATCAGCATGCCGCAGGTAGTCACGACCGAGACCATCCTCGAATGCCCCAACGCCAACAACAGATAGTACGGGGCAACGTTGCAGGCGAGGACCAGGAAGTTCAAGGTGAGCAGCAGCGTCGCAGGCCATTGCGGATCGCGCAGCGCACCGCCAGCAACGATGCGCAGGAGCAGCGGCCAACACGCCACGAGTCCGAGCGCCAGGGCCAGCGCCGTGGCGCTGATGATTCCCAGATAGGCGCGGTACGTCGGTACGATCTGGCGCGCACCCTCCCCGCCCCCTGCCGCGAGACGCGTGAAGGCGGGAAGCGAAAAGGCGAACAAGCTGCTCGGGATAAAGTGCACCAGCTGGGTCAGCTGTATATAGATGTTGAACTGCCCCGCTGCCGCCGCACCCAGCGAATGACCGACAAAGATGCGGTCGGCACTGCTGTAGAGGACTGCCGCGAGCGCTGTCAGCCACATCCACCCGCCGTAGCGAAACAGGGCGCTGATCTGCGCACGCCCGGAGCGACGGAACAGCGTGCGATCCGGCAGCAGTCGACGCAACGCCACGGCGCGCACCAGTAGCGACACTGCAAACACGATGCACTGCGCAACCAGCACCGCGGCCACCGATCGAGTGGCCACTGCCACCCACATGACCACCGCCGCGAGCAGCACGCGCGTCACGACCTCGATCAGCGCCTGCCGTGCAAATCGCTCCAGCCCGCGAATGGCCGCCGCCAGCACCGCCTCGAGCTGCTGGATCGCGACCGCCAGCAGTGCCAACCACAGCACGTTGCCCATGTCCTTGGCAGTTCCCGAGGTCGCTGCCCCGAACACCCAGCGCGCCAGCGGCTGCCGGAACGCCCCCGTCAGCAACAGCAGGACGAGATCAATCCCCGCGACCGCGAGCAGCGCCGCCGTGACCACGCCCGCCACACCGTGGACGCCGGCCTTTGATTCGCCGGCGGCCTGGGAAACAAACCGCGTCGTCGTAGCCGCAATGGCCGGATTGATGGCCAGCGACAATCCCGAAGCCGCCAACGCCAATACCAGGATGCCGTAGTCAGCAGGTGTCAGCGCCCGGACCAATCCGGCCAGCATCGCCAGCGTCGCCAGCGGATAAGCGGCGGCATCGAGTCCACTCCACAGGGCGCGGGCCGCGGCGGGCGATTGCCGCACGGGGTGTGAAATCCCGCTACTGGGCATTCTGGTCTGCGAACCAGCGCCGGTGCGGGCACCGTCCGATACGCAGTCCCAACAAAGTCTGCGCCGACTTGACCGCGACCATCACCATCGCACGTACCGGCGTATGGGATTCCAAGAGCCAGCGGAACAACTCCCGCGCACCACGATAGCGCGCGCCCAGACCCTGATTTGATTTGCCGCCGACGCGCATGAACGCCACATCGCGGCGCAGTCGGCGGATCGTCGGCCGAAACTGGCGCTCCAGTTCGTAGTACTGAATGACATCGGCGGCGGAGCGCAGTACGGCGTTGAAGCCGCCGAGCGCATTCAGCTGGCTGCGTTTGGTGAATTGCGCCTGATGCAGGGGAAAGAGCCCCCACCCGCGCACGCGCCCGAGCAGCCTCGGCACCCGCAGATGCCGCCACAGGCCCCAGGACCCCGGAGTGCCGATGGTTACATCGCCGACGATGAGGTCGGGACTACCCTGGGCGCCCGCTTGCACTCCGGCCATCGCGTGGGCCACGCTGTCTGGCGCGACGAAGAAGTCATCGGCATTCAAGAACACGACGTAATCGCCGGTGGCGGCGCGCAGCCCCTTGTTCATCGCATCGAAGATGCCGGTATCGCGTTCATAGATCCGCACGATGCGATCGGTGCGCGCCGCCCACGCATCAATCAGCGCCCGGGTAGCATCCACGGATCCGCCATCGACACAGATATGTTCCAGGGCGAATGCAGTTTCCTGCATCGACACCGACGCGATGGTATCAGCGATGGTGTGCGCCGCATTGAGCGACACGGTGACCACTGAGACAAGCGGCTTTGGCGGCATTCAGGTCGCGGAGGGCAGTTGTCTGACGAACATCCCGTCCAGCTGCAACAGCTGACCCGTCACGCCGTCCCGGAAACCGGTGACAACCTGGAACAGGTGGAAGCCCAAATCCCCCATTGCACTCACGATTTGAACCAGTGTCGGGGCGTCCTGGTAGAGGGGCACCAGGGAGATCTCCATCTGTATCGCGACCACCCTCGATAAAATTCCCTCGGCCCCTTTCAGAACCTCCGCTTCATACCCTTGCGTATCCAGCTTCAGGAACAGCGGACCCGGGTCTGCGAGAATTGCCGGCAGCAACTCATCCAGCCTGCGCAGCGCGACCTGCTCCGTTGCGACATAGCGCGACTCGGGGGCCGCCGACAGATGCGCCGCCTTCATCGGCAGCACGCTGCTGCTGACGGAATTCCCTGACACGTTGATCTCGACGGATCCTGTGGCACTGCCCAGCGCCGCACGGGGCGCCACGATCCAGCGCTTATCGGCGCTGGCCGCAGCGGTAAGTTCCTGGTGCGCGGCGTTCAGCGGCTCGAAGGAGATGATCGCGCCTCGATAGCCAATGCCGCGCAGCATGCGCGCGTATTGGCCGATGTTCGCGCCGACATCGAGTACCGCGACCGGATGCAATCGATCAAGCAGATTCCTGAGGATGCCCTCCTCCGAATCCTTGAAATAGCGCAGGTCGAAGCCCACCTGATGGAATGCTTTCCTGACCGTCGTCTTAAAGTCGAACAAAGCGACAACCTCGATCAGCTTGCCAGGATTTCGGAATACACCGCTGCGAGCGGCAGGAAGTTCTTACGCCAGTCAAAACTCTGGACGGCCACGGCACGCGACGCTGCGCTCAGGCGGCTCAAGGCCGCCGGATCCCGCAAGGTTTGCGCGATGGCCTCACGGAATGCGGTCGCGTCACGGGGCGCCACGGTAACGCATTGTGCAACCACACTACCGCGATAGGCCGGATCATCGGTCGTCACGACGGGCAGCCCCGAGGCCATGGCCTCCTGCATGACCAGCGTGAATATCTCCCCGACTGCCGGAAAAGCAAACAGATCGCAGGCTCGGAACAGCTGTGCAGTCTGATCCTGATCCAGGGGACCCATCCAGTGCACGCCTTCGATACGTGCGTCCTTGGGAATCGGTCCCGGACCTGCAAATACCAGGTCGTACGCCGGATCGCGCGCGGCCAGCAGGATGTGGTAACCCTTTTTTTCTACCAGCCTGCCGACGAACAGCACCAGCGAACGTCCCTGCGGAAGCCCGAAGTGCTGGCGGATTGCCGCGCGCTCCTCCGGACTCGCCGGTCGAAAGGCCGCGGTGTCGATGCCGTTTGCGACAAACAAGATCCGCTCCTGGGGAATGCCCATCGATCGCAGGAACGACTGCACGTTCTGGTTATACACCACGATCTTGGAAGCCGCGCGGAACAGCCCGCGCCCAAATGTCGCGTATACCAGCCGCTGCACGCCCATCACCCAGCGGCTGGAATGATCAACCATCGCCACGTGCTGCGTGATCAACAGTGGCTTGCGGCGCAGGATCGCCCACGCCCCGCTCACCCAGGAGCTCAAATAAAACACATCATGAAGGTGCACCACGTCGGCTTGCCCAACCAGCCGCCACGACCGCCAGAACAGCCTGACCGAAAACAGCGGGAACGGGATGTTGAGCACTCTTTCAAGAATGTGCGAGCACGGGATGGCAACGATCTGGATTCCCGAACCCCCGCGCTCGACATCGCGGACCTGCCCGTAGCGGGAGGTGAGAACGATGACCCGATAGCCCTCGGCCACGAGGCTTTCGGCCTGCTTCTGGACGACGAGTCCGAGCCCCCCGATATGGGGCGGATAATGATGGCAGACGAGCAGCACCGTAGGCATCGGCTCAGCGTGGACTCAAGATCCGTCGCCCCGCGCAATCACCAGCAGGGAGGTTCCTCCCAGAATTCGCCCTGACCACTCCGGACTTAGCAGCGCCAGGATCTTACGCGGCAGCCAGAAGAGGTATTCGCTCTTGCTGCGCGGCAGATCCATCAACCGGCTGATGTAGCTGTGGCTGACAAGTGAGTAGCCACATTCCTTGAGCGTTTCGAAGGCGACCGCAGCCGTATAGAAATGCAGGTGGCCGTAGTGGCGCCGGGTCCACAGCTGATGATTGATCAGGATGCCCGCCAGATGCATCTCCAGGGGAATATTGAACACCACGATAGGCGCGATGCGCTTGATGGTACGCAGAAACTCAAACGGGTTCTCGACGTGCTCGAAAACATCAATGCACAGGAGCATGTCGAAGGTCCGCCCTGACTGGGTCAGATCTTCACTGTGATATGCGAGGCGGGGTGCTTCATGCTGCCGTGCCAGGGCAATGGCCGCCGGTGCGATGTCGAAGCCCTCAAAGCGCACCGAATCCGGGAATCTGGACCGCAACGCGGCGAGGATTCCGCCGGCGCCGCAGCCGATCTCGGCAACAGTACCCGGGACTGGCAAGCCGGACTTGCTCCACAGACGGTGGATCATCCTGGCTTTCCACGCGCTGTCTTCCTCACCCCACGTGGGGTTCGTGCTCAGGTACTCACCATCCAGGTAACGATTTTCAGAGGTATTCAAAAGATGCCTCCTTGCCTGGAATGGTCCGTGAGGCTCGCATGCGGATGGCGTTGCACTCTAGCATATGGCTTGCGGTAAGCTCCAAGCATGAACCGCAGCATTTCCAGCCATCCGACGGTCACAGCTGCCGCCGCGACGCCATCCATTGCGGTACTCATACCCTGTCACAACGAGGCCGCTACCATTGGCCGGGTGGTCGCGGAATTCAGCGCGCAGCTGCCCGGGTCCACCATCTATGTCTACGACAACAATTCATCGGACGATACCGCACGGCTGGCCGCAGATGCCGGAGCGTGTGTCCGGCACGAACCGTTGCAGGGCAAAGGCAACGTCGTACGGCGGATGTTTTCCGATATCGAGGCCGATATCTTCCTGCTGGTCGATGGTGACGGCACCTACGATCCGCAGTGCGCGCCGCAACTGGTGGATCTGATTGCGACGCAGGGCCTCGACATGGTCAATTGCACCCGCGTGGCCGTATCAGAATCGGCATTCCGCCCGGGACACGCGTTCGGCAATCGCCTGCTGACCGGCCTGGTGGCCTGGATTTTCGGCAACCGCATGAGTGACATCCTGTCCGGTTACCGGGCGCTGTCGCGTCGCTTCGTCAAATCATTCCCCGCGCTCTCCTCCGGGTTTGAAATCGAGACCGAACTGACGGTACACGCCCTGGAAATGCGGGTACCCATCGGCGAGCTTCCGGCCCCCTACCGCGAACGCCCGCACGGCTCAGCGAGCAAGCTGCGCACGGTGCACGACGGGATGCGGATCTTCAGACTCATCGTCCACCTGGTGAAGGAAGAGCGCCCCCTGCAGTTCTTCACCGTCATATTCTTTTTGCTGAGTCTGGCGGCATTGGGACTCGCGTGGCCCGTGGTGCAGACCTATTTTGCAACCGGCCTCGTGCCGAGACTGCCGACCGCGGTGCTCGCCACCGGAATGGCCATCCTGGCCGCCCTGAGTCTCGTTTGCGGCTTCGTACTCGATACGGTGACCCGCGGACGACGTGAACTGAAACGTCTGTTCTATCTGTCGGCGGGGCGGCCCAGAAAAACTTTCCCCTAGCGCTTCTCGAGATGGAAATGCAGCCCTTTCGCCCCGAAAGGGACATGCCTCAGTAGCCGCGATTCATGGTAAGCGGCGCCATTGGCAAGCTGGACCAGGCGGCTTGCCACAGAGCGCCTGCCCTGCGTGGCGGCGCTCGATCTGTAAACGGCATTTTCCTGGCCGCGCCAGAACCCTTCCATCCTGGCGCCCAGCCCCGGAATCTTGAAACTCGCAAAGAACGCGGCATCCAGCGTGGCACCGATCAGGTGGTAGCTGTACGCCAGTCGCACGATCCGGAAGCGGGTCGAAAACAGGTGCAGCAACTCGCGGCGGGTGTAGGCGTGCCCGTGGTCTTTGGTATCGCGATAGATGTGCGGGTCCAGGAGCCGGAACAGGCCATGCGGACCCGGGCCGCCTTCTGCCGGGACGAATCCAATGAATGATCCGCCGCTGCGCAGCACGCGCTGGATTTCATCGAGGGATTGGCCGATGTCCTGGACATGCTCGAGCACATCACATGAGATGACCAGATCGTAGCTGCCCGCTGCAAAGGGCAACGGCGCATCGGCAGCCACCTGGTGAAATTCGAAATCGACCGCGGTATGCGCTGCGCGGATGTCGACTCCCACCAGTCGTGCCCGCGGTCTGACGGTACGTACCAGATGCAGATGTTTGCCTTCCCCCGCGCCGTAATCAAGCACCGCCGGGGCATCGATGGCGGGGAGTTGCTCAACCAGCCAACGCGCCTTCAGGCCGGGCAGATCACGGCTGGCCGGATCGGGCGCGAAGTCGCCGTACACCCAGGTATCTGGATTCCTGCTCATGAGGCTCAGGCGCGGCGCCGCGCCGCAGGCGTGCGATACGTCACTGCAATAACCCCGGCAAATCGAACATAATGCCAAGTATTACGCTCATGGAACATGATCCCGCAACAGGAGCAGCAAATCCGTGCTGAATGACTCGCCCGTAGTGCGCTCGCTGGGCACGCGCATCCTGTTCCTGACCGGCGCGATCGTCACCGCCGCGGTGCTGTGGTGGATGCAGCATCTGCGCCTGGGTGGGACAATCCCCGGGCTGACAGTCATTTTTTACCGATTGTTCGCTTTCGACGATTACGGCGCGACGGTCTGCGAATTACTCATCCTGACGGTGGCGGTATTGGTCGCTGCGCGCATTCCAGCGAAGACCGTGCTGCGCAGCGCCGGTGAACATCCGCGGATCATTGCGCTCGCCTGCGCGTTGATTCTCGCGGCGGGCGCGCTGTTCGTGTATCACGACCATCCGCTGTCGATGGACGAATATGCCGCGTACTTTCAAAGCCAGATATTTGCGGCCGGCCATCTCACCGGGCAATGGCCGTTGCCACAGATGGACTGGCTCATACCGCCCGGTTTCCAGAACTGGTTTCTCACCATCTCCGGCACCACGGGCCAGGTCACATCGACCTATTGGCCGGCGCATGCCCTGATCCTCGCACCCTTTACCGCGCTGGGCATTCCGTGGGCGTGCAACCCGGTGCTGTCGGCGCTCACGGTGCTGGTCATCCATCGCCTGGCTATGCAGATGTTCGCCGATGTCGAGGCGGCGGGGCTCGCGGTGCTCCTGACCGTCGCCTCACCGGTTTTCTTCGGCATCGGCATCTCGTACTACTCGATGCCGGCGCATCTGCTGGCCAATTCCCTCTATGCCCTGCTGCTGGTGCGGCCGTCGCCCTTGCGGGCGCTGCTCGCAGGCGTGGTCGGCTCAATCGCGCTGTGTCTGCACAATCCCGTGCCGCACATTCTGTTCGCGCTGCCATGGCTGATATGGATTGCCACCCGCCCGGGCGGCATCCGGCTGTTCGCCATCATGTGCGCGGGTTACCTGCCGCTGTGCGCGCTATTGGGTGTCGGTTGGTTCGAACTCACCAACCATCTGAAAAGCTCGGTCGCGACGGTCGCCCCCGATGCCGGCTCGCTCGGTGCGCTGCAGGCGGCGCTTGATCTGTTTGCGATGCCATCGTCCACCGTGCTGCTGTCACGCACCATGGGCGTGGCAAAAATCTGGGTGTGGGCCGTGCCGGGCCTGGTGATACTCGCCGCGTACGGGGCGCTCCAGTGGCGCCGCAACCGGCTTTGCGCGCTGTTCGCCGCCTCGGCGCTGACGACGTTGATCGGGTACCTGTTCTTCCCACTCGACCAGGGCCACGGCTGGGGCAACCGTTATTTCCACTCGGCGTGGATGGCCCTGCCGCTGCTGGCCACGGCGGCATTGTTCCGCCCGGTGGACATGAGCGGCCGGCGGCAGGACCGGACCGCTTCGGTGTCGATCTTCGACGATGCGCCGACCAGAACCTACGTCACGGCCTGCGTGTTGCTGACCCTGGTGTTCGGAGTCGGGTACCGCGCCTGGCGGATGCAGGATTTCATGGCTTCTGATCTCAATCAGATACCGCATTACGCGGGCACCGAACGTCGTGTGGTCATCTTCGATACGAATCTTTCATTTTACGGCGCGGACCTGGTCCAGAATGATCCGTGGCTGCGTGCGAACGAGATTCGTATGATCAGCCATGACCGCGCGGCGGATGCCCAGATGATGGCCCGGAATTATCCCGCCATGCACCTCGTCTTCGCCGACCGTCACGGCTGGGTCTGGTCAGAAAAATCGAATGTCGACCCCGCACGGTAGCGCCTTGCAAGCCGCCAATCTCACCCAGCGCATGGGCCTCGCCGGCCTCGCCTGCCTGATCATCGCCTTTTGGATGATCATCCATCCCTATCGCGGGATCGATCACGATTCGGTGCTGTATTCCCTCCTGGCGCTGGCACGCCTGCACCCGGCAGCGCTGGGCCACGATCTGTTCGTCCGCTACGGCACCCAGGACAACTTCACCATCTTCGGCCCGATGTTCGCGGCGGCGATCCGCGCCATGGGTCTGGAGCCGGCCGCAGCGATCATGACCTTCGCCACGCAGATCGCCTTCTTCGGCGCGGCCTGGCTGCTGGCGCGCCGACTCATGCCACCGGCCGTGGCGCTGCTGGGCGTCGGTCTGCTGGTGGTGCTGCCCTCATGGTACGGCTCGCACAGCGTGTTTGAGTATGTCGAGGCCTTCCTGACGCCGCGCCAGTCCGCCGAGGCCTTCGCGCTGGCGGGCTTGGCGGCAGCGGTGCATTCACGACAGATCCTTGCGGCTGTGTGCATGGCGGTCGCCATGCTGCTGCATCCCATCATCGCCGCCGCCGGGGTCGTGGGCTGGATCGTCCTGGTCCCCGGCCTGGCGCACCCGCGCGTGTCCATCGCCGCCACCGCGGCTGTGGCCGTCGCGCTCGTGGCCCTGTCGGCCATCGGGATCGGACCCTTCAGACACTTCGACGACGCGTGGCTCACCGTGCTGCGAGACCGGCTGGCCTATCTGTTTCCGACCGAATGGAGCGCCACGGAGTGGATCAGCATCGAGGCGCACGGCGCCATCCTCGCGGCCGGCATCGCCTTCAGCCGCAATGACCATATCCGCCGCCTGTGCATGGCCACACTGATTACCGTATTTCTCGGAATGCTGTTCGCCCTGGTTGAAAGTGACGGCTTGCGCGTGATCCTCGCCGCCCAACTCCAGACCTGGCGCTGGCTGTGGCTGCTCGGCGCAATGTCGATACTGCTGCTGCCGATGGTCGCCATCGACTGCTGGCGATCCGGCGACCTGGGGCGCGCCACGGCGCTGTTGGTGCTGGCCGCTTTGTTGATGCGTACCAATGAAATAGCGGCCGTTCCGGCGTCGCTGGCCTGCCTCGCGGTATTGGGCTCGGTCACCCTGCGCGATCCGCTGGCGGCCCGCGCTTTGCTGGTCGCGGCCGTTGCGCTGCTGGTCTTGAGCCTGGTGGTGGTGGCGCAGGATATTTATAAGTTATTGCCGACGCTTGACGCCACGCGCGAACCCACGCGCTACCTGGTACGCATGGCCCAGGTGCAGGCACTGGCCTATGGCGGCCTGTTGCCCGCTGCGGCACTGGCGCTGGTGTGCTTCAGTGTGTCGCGCGCGACCCGCCGCAACGCCATGCTGTTGGCGGCCTTGGGCGCGGTGCTGTTACTGGCGATGTTGCCGTACTCGATATTGACCTGGACGCACGCCAAGTTTCCGCAGGACCGGGTCCAGGCCTTCGCCCCCTGGCGCCAAGTCATTCCGGAGAGCGCCGAAGTGCTGTGGCCGGAGTCGCCACAGGCCGAATGGTTCGAACTGGGGCGTTCCAGCTATTGGTCGCTCTATCAAATGGCCGGTATGGTATTTTCCCGCGATGTCACCATGGTCAGCACGAGCCGTGAGACGGCGGTCAGTCCCATGCTGGCACAATTGAAGAATCCGCCCGCCCCCCCGACGGCCGCTGGCCCGTGCTCGGTCACGGGTGTGGATTTCTACACCAGCTGGGCCGATCTGGGGCCCACACCCTATCCGCCGGTGGCGCCGGAGGCGGAGCATCCGCACGAAATGCTGTACCTGTATCGCTGCGGCGAAAACCGGCACTGAGTCTGCTTCCTCTTCGATGTTCAAGCTCTTCATAGAGGCGGCAAAGTACGCCGCGGTTTCGGCCGTCGCGTACGGCGTCGATATGGGCCTGCTTTTTGTCCTGACCTTCTATGCCGGCTGGCACTATCTGCTGGCCGGCGCCGCCTCATTCCTGGCCGGGGCCACCGTCGCTTACGCGTTGTCGGTACGATTCGTGTTCCATACCCACCGGCTGCGCGACCGCAACCTGGAGTTCTTCTGGTTCGTGGTCCTGGGGCTGGTGGGACTGGCGCTCACTTTGCTGGTGCTCTTCGTGACGGTGAGCCGGCTCGGCATGGACCCGATGCATGGCAAAGTGGTCGCGGCGGGTTGCAGCTTCATCGCCAATTTTGCGCTGCGCCGGCAGCTGCTGTTTCACGCGCGCAGCGCGCCGGCATGAGTCGCACGGCGGTCATTGTCGGCGCAGGTCCGGCGGGGCTCACCGCGGCCTATGAACTGCAGCGCAGCTCGGATGTGCGGCCGCTGGTGTTCGAGACGGGCGTGCAGGTCGGCGGCATCTCCCGGACCATCAATTACCGCGGCAACCGCATGGACCTGGGTGGCCACCGGTTTTTTTCAAAGTCCGACTGGGTGATGAACTGGTGGCAGTCGATGCTGCCGGTCACCGCCACGGATGAGGACATCGGCGGCGCGGGTGCGGCGCTGCGGCTGGCCTACCAGGGCGCCGCGCGCGACTTCACGCCGGCGGCACTGCCCGCTCGGCACAGCGATGAGGTGCTGCTGGTGCGCAGCCGCCTGTCGCGCATCTTCTACCGGCGGCGCTTCTTCGACTATCCGCTGAAACTGAATATGGCGACGCTCGGCAACCTCGGCGCCCCGTACACCGCGGCCATCGGCGCCAGCTACCTCGCGGCACGCCTGAACCCTCGGCGCCCGGAGCGCACGCTCGAGGACTTCCTCATCAACCGCTTCGGCGACACGCTGTATCGCACGTTCTTCAAGGACTACACCGAGAAGGTCTGGGGCGTACCGTGTGCACAGATCTCGGCCGAGTGGGGCGCCCAGCGCATCAAAGGCCTGTCCATCAGCAAGGCGATCACCCACGCCTTGAGCAAGCCGTTTCGCGGCCGTGACACCGCGCAGAAATCCACCGAGACGAGCCTCGTGGAACGGTTCCTGTATCCGAAGCTCGGACCCGGTCAGATGTGGGAGCACGTCGCGGCGCGCGTGCTTGCAGCCGGCGGGGAGGTGCACTTGCGTCATACCGTGGTCGGCCTGGAGCGCGAGGGCCCGAAGATCATCGCCGCGAAGGTGCGCGATGCGGACACGAGTGAGGTGCGGCGCATCGCCTGTGATCAGCTGATCTCGACCATGCCGATCAAGGAGCTGGCAGCGCTGCTGCAACCGGACGATGCGCGGGTCATGCGCATCGCCTCGCAGCTTCCCTACCGCGATTTCATTACCGCAGGGCTGCTGGTGCGGCGCATGCGCGGTGGCGATCGCCGCAGCGCCGCCAATGGCATGCCGCCGGATAACTGGATCTACATCCAGGAACCGGATGTGAAGCTCGGGCGCTTGCAGGTGTTCAACAACTGGAGTCCGGCGTTGGTGGCGGACCCCGCGACCATCTGGCTCGGCCTGGAATACTTCTGCGCCGAAGGCGATGCGCTGTGGAGCATGGCCGACGCCGCATTCTTGAGTTTTGCGGCGGCCGAGCTGGCCCAGATCGGGCTGATTGCAGTCGAAGATGTGCTGGACGGTACGGTGGTGCGCGTGCCCAAGGCCTACCCCGCTTATTTCGGTGCCTACCAGGACATCGGCCAGGTGCGCGAGTGGCTGGACACCTTCAGCAACCTCTATCCCGTCGGCCGCAACGGCATGCATCGCTACAACAACCAGGATCACTCCATGCTGGCGGCCAAAGCGGCTGTGAATTGCATAGCCAGCGGCAACGCTGATAAATCGTCACTGTGGGCCGTTAACGTGGAAGAGGAGTACCACGAGGCTGCCGGCAAACGCCGGTGAGACGCACCTATCGCTCATTGCGTGACGCATGCAGTCACTTAACGACACTGCAGCGCCGACAACGCCGCAAGTGGGGCTACGACTGAGGCCGAGGGGGTTTTTGCAAAGCAACATAAACTGCCACCCTTTCATCCAGTTGCAACTTATTACAAAATTTTAGCGGAAATGGCACGTGAGTTGCTCTCATCCTTGGCAACGGCGGCTCTTCGCGCTGCTAAGAATTCTCAAAAAGTCCAAGGAGTTACATGAACGCTACCCAGAAAGGTTTTACCCTGATCGAGTTGATGATCGTCGTCGCGATCATCGGCATTTTGGCGGCCATCGCCATTCCGGCCTATCAGACGTACACGATTCGCGCCCAGGTCTCGGAAGCATCTTCACTGATTGGCGGTGTTGAAACCGCGTTTGCCGAGAACTACGCGAACACCGGATCGGCTGCTGGAACCAACGCGGCGGTAGGTATCACTGCGGCGATTGCCGGCACCTATATCAGCACCGTCGCGCTGACGAATCCCGGCCAGATCACCGTCACCTACGGTGCCGGCGCCAATGCGAAAATCACCGGCCAGACCATGACCTATACCGCCTATGCGTCCCCCAACGGCGATATCGCCTGGGTGTGTAATGACGGCACGGCGGCCACCAAAGCCATCGCGAACGGTGGCCTCGTGGTCGTGAATAACGGCACCGCGGCAGCCGCCGCCACCGGCGTCTTCGCCTCCACGCCGAGCTACATGCCGACCGTCTGCCAGTAACTCCAGTCCTGAGCTAAGGTAAGCCCCCGCTTGCGGGGGCTTTTATTTTGTAAAGACTCCCGCAAAAGTGACCATCCACGTCACTCCTTGACCTTCGACGTGCGCTCCCGTCGTCAGTCGGTGACGCAACTAAGTAAAACTCGGGTTGTCGTTCGTCCAGAATTTCGTCGTAGATTCAGTGACTTGAGAGGATTCTGGAGCCTTGGCACGTCGCTTGCTTCTCAGTCTGCGACGGCAAATAGCCGCTACGAATTCTGTGCTGATTTATTTTTCCTTAAGGAGCTTTACCGATGAATTCCACCCAAAAGGGCTTTACCCTGATCGAGTTGATGATCGTCGTCGCGATCATCGGCATTTTGGCGGCCATCGCCATTCCGGCCTATCAGACGTACACGATTCGCGCCCAGGTCTCGGAAGCGTCTTCACTGATTGGCGGTGTTGAGACCGCGTTTGCCGAGAACTACGCGAACACCGGATCGGCTGCTGGAACCAACGCGGCGGTGGGTATCACTGCGGCGATTGCCGGCACCTACATCAGCTCCGTCGCGCTGACGAATCCCGGCCAGATCACCGTGACCTACGGTGCCGGTGCCAACGCGAAAATCACCGGCCAGACGCTGACCTATACGGCCTACGCGTCCCCCAACGGCGATATCGCCTGGGTGTGTAACGACGGCACCGCGGCCCAAAAGGCCATCACAAACGGAGGCCTCGTGGTCGTCAATAACGGCACGGCCGCTGCCGCCGCCACCGGCGTCTTCGCCTCCACGCCGAGCTACATGCCGACCGTCTGCCAGTAACTCGAGTCCTGAGCTAAGTCTGAAGCCCCTCCCGCGAGGGGCTTCTTCTTTTGCGAGACCAATCACGCAGACTTGGCCGGAAGGTGTGCGACCATCGTCGGCAGATTTGACAACTGCCTAGGATCCCCCGGTCCGATACACTAGGCTCCGCTGCCCGTTGGGGCCCAAGGTCGACCAGCCTAAGTCCATGAATGAGAACGCTTCCTTAGCTTCCAGCACGCCTCGATCGGCGCTTGGCGGACTGCCGCAGCGTCTCGTCCAGGATGGCGTGGTCGAGGAGGCCGCCATGATGGAAGCGCTGGCGGCCACCAAGGATGGCAGCAGCATCGTCACGCAGCTGGTGAGAAGCGGCGCCGCCAATGCCCGCGATATCGCCATCGCGGCCTCCAGCGAGTTCGGGGTGCCGCTGTACGATCTGGATTCCAGCAACATCGACCCCGAAACCGTCCGACTGGTCAGTGAAAAGCTGCTGGTCAAGCACCGGGTTCTCCCGGTCTTCAGGCGCGGTAAGCGGCTGTTTCTGGCGGTCGCGGATCCGACCAACCTGCACGCCATCGATGAGATCAAGTTCCAGACCGGCATGGGCGTGGAGGCCATCGTCGTCGAGGACGACAAGCTGCAGAAGGCCGTCGACAAGGCGGTCGAGCAGGCTGACAACCAGATGCCCGCCTTCAGCGAAGAGGAGGGCATGGACCTCGATTCGCTCGAGGTCACCAGCGGTGATGAGGGCCCGGAAGACAAGGTCACACGCGATGATGTCGAAGACGCCCCGATCGTGCGCTTCGTCAACAAGCTGATGCTGGATGCCATTCGCCGCGGCGCCTCCGACATCCATTTTGAACCCTACGAGAAGATGTATCGGGTGCGCTTCCGCATGGACGGGGTGCTGAAGGAAATCGCACAGCCGCCCGTGCAGCTCGCCGGCAAACTCGCCGCGCGCTTGAAGGTCATGTCGCGACTGGACATCGCCGAACGTCGCGTCCCGCAGGACGGCCGCATCAAGATGCGCCTGTCGAAGAATCGCGCCATCGACTTTCGCGTCAGCTCCTGTCCGACGCTGTATGGCGAGAAGATCGTCATGCGTATTCTGGATCCTTCGCAGGCACAGCTGGGTATCGATGCGCTGGGATACGAGCCGAAGCAGAAGGAACTGTACGTCAAGTACCTCGGAAAACCCCAGGGCATGATCCTCGTCACCGGCCCCACCGGCAGCGGCAAGACCGTCTCGCTGTACACGGGTCTGCACATCCTCAACCGCGAAGACACCAACATCTCCACGGCCGAGGACCCATCCGAAATCAACCTGCCGGGCGTCAACCAGGTCAACGTCAATCCCAAGGTGGGGCTGACCTTTGCCGCCGCCATGCGCGCGTTCCTGCGCCAGGACCCGGACGTCATCATGGTCGGCGAAATCCGTGACCTGGAGACGGCGGAAATCGCCATCAAGGCCGCGCAGACCGGGCATCTGGTGATGTCAACCCTGCACACCAACGATGCGCCCCAAACGCTGACGCGCCTCATCGACATGGGTGTGAAACCGTACGCCATCGCAACATCGGTAAGCCTGATCATTGCGCAGCGGCTCGCCCGCAAGCTGTGCGCGAACTGCAAGGTACCGATGGATGTACCGCGCGAGGCCCTGGTGAAGGAAGGCTTCCAGGCGGCCGACATCGAGGCCGGCATGCGCATATTCAGCCCCAAGGGCTGCGCCAACTGCACGGACGGCTACAAGGGCCGGGTGGGTATCTACCAGGTCATGCCCGTCACCGACACCATTGCACGCCTCATTCTTGCCGGCGGCAGCGCCGTGGATATCTCCGACCAGTCCGCCAAGGAAGGCTTCTGGGATCTGCGCCGCTCGGGACTTGAAAAGGTCAAGAACGGCTTGACCAGCCTGGAAGAAATCAACAGCGTCACTATCGAATGACTTGCAGGTATTAACGCATGGCCACTGCAGCAACCACCCAGTCCGTCAAAGGCATTCGCCGCGACATCCCCTTTACCTGGGAAGGCCGCGACAAAAAGGGCAACAAGGTCAAGGGCAAGAGCGTCGCGCCCGATGAGGCCGCGCTGCGCGCCGATCTGCGTCGCCAGGGCATCGCGGCCTCGCGCATCCGCAAGCAGTCGAGCTCACTGCGCTCCGGGGGCAAGGTCAAGCCACAGGACATCGCGATCTTCATGCGCCAGCTCGCCACCATGCTGGCAGCGGGCATTCCGCTGGTGCAGGGATTGGAGATCGTCGGCAGCGGCCATGACAAGCCGGCGGCGCAAAAGCTCATCCTCGGTATCAAAAGTGACATCGAAGCAGGCTCCGCGCTGCACGAAGCCCTGGCCAAGCGTCCGCTGTACTTCGACAAGCTGACGACCAATCTGGTGGAGGCCGGTGAACACGCCGGTGCCCTGGAGGGCCTGCTGGACAAGATCGCCACCTACAAGGAAAAGACCGAGGCCCTGAAAAGCAAGGTCAAGAAGGCCTTGTTCTACCCCACCGCCGTGCTGGTGGTCGCCGTCATCGTCACCATCATCCTGCTGATTTTCGTCATCCCGCAGTTTGAGAGCCTCTTCAAGGGCTTCGGCGCCGATCTGCCCGCCTTCACGCAGATGGTGATCAATCTGTCGAAGTTCGTCCAGACCAAAGGTATCTACATCGGCATCGTGGTCGGCGGAGCCATCTACGCGTTCATCTATTTCAAGAAACGCTCGCGGGCGATGCAGGAATTCCTCGACCGCGCGCTGCTGAAGTTCCCGGTCATCGGCCCCATCATCTACAAGTCGGCGGTCGCACGCTATGCGCGCACCCTGGCCACCATGTTCTCGGCGGGCGTGCCATTGGTCGAAGCGCTCGGTTCCGTGGCCGGCGCGTGCGGCAACATCGTGTTCGAGAACGCGGTGCTGAAGATGCGCGAGGAAGTGGCCACCGGTCAGCGCCTGCAGCGCGCCATGGAAAACACCGGACGCTTCCCCAACATGGTGGTGCAGATGATCGCGGTCGGCGAAGAATCCGGATCGCTGGACACCATGGCCGGGAAGGTCGCGAGCTTCTACGAGTCCGAGGTCGATAACGCGGTGGACGCGATGTCGAGCCTGCTCGAGCCGCTGATCATGGCGGTGCTGGGCGTGCTGGTCGGCGGCCTGGTCATCGCGATGTACCTGCCGATCTTCAAGCTCGGTTCGGTGGTGTGACCGTCCTGCTCGATGCCCTGGCTGCCTCCCCGCTCTTCTTCATCAGCGCCGCGCTGGTGCTGGGGCTGCTGGTAGGCAGCTTCCTGAATGTCGTCATCTACCGCGTCCCGGTCATGCTGGAGCGGGATTGGCGGGCCCAGTGCGCGGAACTGGCGCAAGGCGCGGACGGCGCGGCACCCACGCCGGCGGCGGCGCCGCGCTTCAATCTCATTGTGCCGCGCTCGGCCTGTCCGAAGTGCCACGCACCGATCACGGCGCTGCAGAACATTCCGGTCGTAAGCTACCTGTTCCTGCGCGGGCGCTGCGCGGGTTGCGGCACCCCGATCAGCGCACGTTATCCCCTGATCGAGGCCCTGACCGGTGTGCTCTCGGCGCTGGTCGCCTGGAAATTCGGCTACGGCGCATCCGCTGGGGCCGCGTTGGTGCTGACCTGGTTCCTGGTTGCGCTGACCTTCATCGATGTGGACACGCAGCTCCTGCCCGACTGCATGACGCTGCCGCTGGTGTGGCTCGGGATCGCCACCAGCGCGTTTCTGCCGACGAATTTCCAGGCTTCCTTGCCGGTGACTTTGCACAACAGCGTGATCGGCGCCATGGCGGGATACCTGAGCCTGTGGGGCGTCTATCATCTGTTCAAGCTCCTCACGGGCAAGGAGGGCATGGGTTACGGCGACTTCAAGCTGCTGGCCGCCATCGGCGCCTTCCTCGGCTGGCGCATGCTGCTGCCCACCGTACTGGGCGCCGCGGCCGTGGGCGCCGTGGTCGGCGTGGTGATCCTCAGTGCGAAACGCAAAGGACGCGGCGTGCCCATTGCCTTTGGGCCGTTCCTGTCCGCCGCGGGCTGGATCATGCTGATGTGGGGTCGGGAGCTGCTCGAGGGCTACCTGGGCCTGTTCGGTCTGCACGCTTGAACCGCGCCGTGCGAATCGGCCTCACCGGGGGCATCGCCAGCGGCAAGTCCACGGTCGCCGGCCTGTTCGCGGCGCTCGGCGTACCGGTCATTGATACGGATCAGATTGCCCGGGACGTTGTCATTCCGGGCACCGCGCTGCTCGAGCGGCTGGTCGCACGCTTTGGAGAAGTCCTGCTGACACCGGCGGGGGAGTTGGACCGGCGCGCCCTGCGCGCGCGGATATTCGCCGACCCGGCGGACCGCGCCGCCCTCGAGGAGCTGATGCACCCGGCCATCATGGCGGAGCTGCAGCAGCGTTCGCAGGCAGCCGGCGGCCGCTACCAGATCCTGGCCATACCGCTCTTGGTCGAGCACAACCTCAAGGCCAGCGTCGAGCGCGTACTCGTGGTGGACTGCAGCGAAGCACTGCAGCTGCGTCGCGTGCAGGTGCGCGACGGGGTGACGCTGGCCGAGGCGCGGGCAGTACTGGCGGCGCAGGCCTCCCGGGCGGCACGTCTCGCGGTGGCCGATGATGTCATCGTCAATGAGGGGGATCTTGCGCAGGTCCGCCAGCAGGTCGAAGCCCTGCATATCCGTTACGGCACTCTGGCGCGCGAGACCCTGAGTCAAGCACAATAGAGGAATGACTGAGACTCAACAGCAGGTCGCACAACCGGTGGACGAACCCGTTACCGGGACCATTATGTTTGAGCAGCCGCTCAACGAGCGGATGCGCACCTTCATGCGCCTGGATTTCCTCTACAACCAGGCGCTCTACCAAAGCGAGATCGCGACCGCGGCCAGTGCCCGCGCCGCCATGTCGGGGCTGTTGGATATCCTGTCGATCACGACGCGCAGCGACATGCGCTCGGATGCGCTCAAGGAGCTCGAGCGCCACCTTTCCCACCTGAACGAGTTCCAGTCGAAGCCGGGAGTGGATTCCGCACGACTGAAGACCGTCACCGCCAATCTCGCACGCCTGCGCGCCGATCTGCTGGAGGCCGGCTCGGCGTTCCTGCAGCCGATCCGCGACTCCGAGTTCCTGAACTCCATCAAGCTGCGCAGCGCCATTCCCGGCGGTACCTGCGAGTTCGACCTGCCGGAGTACTTCTGCTGGTTGAGCCAGCCCGCCGAGGCGCGCATGCGCGCCTTCGGTCAATGGCTGGGACTGCTGCAGCCGCTGTGCGATGCCATCGCGGAGCTGTTATGGCTGACGCGTCAGGCCGGGCGCAGCCGCAGGGAAATCGCCAAGGGCGGCGTCTTCATGATCGGTTTCGACCGCGACGCGCCGGCGCAGCTGCTGCGCATCGCACTGCCGGCCGAGACCGGTCTGTTCCCCGAAATCAGCGGCGGCGGCCAGCATCGCTGCAATGTGCGCTTCCTGAAATGGAACGGCCTGAACGCGCGTCCCGCACCGATCGACGAGGATGTGCCGTTCACGCTGACCATCTGCGCCTGAACCCTCATGCCCGTCACCGTGAAGTGTCCGACCTGCGGGCGCAGCATCGAGTGGTCCGAGCAGTCCCCGTTTCGGCCGTTTTGCAGCGAGCGCTGCCGGGTCATTGATCTGGGCGCATGGCTGACGGAAAAGCATGTCATTCCCGACACCGGGACGGAACTCGCACCCGACGCCCCTGACGAGCCGGCCGACTAGGGGAACTTGATCTTCCCGCCACCGGGAGGACCTGCGCCCATGCCGCCGTCCGGCACCACGATGCGCGAGGCCTGCTCGCGGCGCATTTCACGAGCCTCTTCAATGGCCTCATCGAGCGCGATTTTCACGGCCTCGGGGAAGCGGTTCAGCGCCTCCTCCATGGTCGCGGCCTCGATATCGAAGCCCAGCGGCAGCACGCCGCCCGGGGTCAGGAGCTGCGTCTGTCCGGAGTAGAGCACCGCCCGCGTGGGGTCCACCGCGCCATCGCTGGTCACGGGCGTCAGCCGCCGCAAGGTTCCCGCACGACGATCGGTGAACATCTCCTCGCGGTAGAGGCTGGCGGCGTCAAGTTTGATTTCCGGAAGCTCAGGTTGCTGGGCCATATGCATCACTCGGTGTCAGAACTGTCGAAGGTTATTGTAACAGCCGCTGCAGGGCTTCGATGAAGGGCAGATCGGCCTCGAGAATGTCCTGCCGGGCAAGCTGCGCGGCGGACACCCATTTCAACTGTTGACCGTCGAGGCCGCGGGGCTCGCCGGCAAACTGCCTCACGATCCAGCAGGACAGCGCCACGGTCCGGTCGGGGTAGGCGTGACTCAGGCGCAGACAGAACTGCGGCTCATCGACCTCTACGCCAAGCTCCTCGCGCAGCTCACGGATCAGCGCCTCGCGCTCGGTCTCATGCGGGCCGACCTTGCCGCCCGGAAACTCCCACCGGCCGGCCATGTGCCGGTCGAGCGGCCGGCGCGCGATCAGGACCCGGCCGCGCGCATCACACAGCGCCCCGGCCACCACCCGCAGGGGCTCCGCCGCCGTCATCAGTCCGCGCCGGTGAGCGCGCCGTGACAGTGCTTGAACTTCTTGCCCGAGCCGCACGGGCAGGGCTCGTTGCGGCCGACCTTGCGGTCCTGGCGGATAAAGGTGGCATTGGCATCGACCTCCGCGCCCGCGAATGGCGCAACGCCGGTGCCAAGGCCTCCCAGACCCAGCATCGGTCCGGCTCCGGACTGGGGCTGCGGCGGGGCGCCCGCGGCTTCAGCGCCGAGCAGTGCCGACTGCGCCTCGGCATGCTGCGCCTGCAGGGCCTGCATGAGTCGCAGGCGACGCTGTTCCTCTTCGCGGTCGACCTCTTCCTGAGTGCGGATCTCAATCCTCGACACCGTCGATACGGTGTCGAATTTCACGCGGTCGAGCATGGCCGCGAACAGCTCAAAGGCCTCACGCTTGTACTCGAAGCGATAATCCTTCTGGGCGTAGCCGCGCAGATGGATGCCCTGGCGCAGGTAATCCATGGCGCCCAGATGATCGCGCCAATGCTGATCGAGCGTCCGCAACATCACGTCCTTTTCCACGTGACGCATGATCGGCGCGCCGGTGCGCGCAACCTTCGCCTCGTAGGACGCGGCAACCGCCTCCACCACGCGCTGCCGCAGCGCCGCCTCCTCAAGCTCCGGCTCTGCCGTAAGCCACGACGCCGGATGCACGGCGGCGCCGAAGTCCCGCGCCAGCGCCTCGCCCAGGCCGGTCAGATCCCATTCCTGCGGTGCCGACGTCTTCAACATGAACTGGTCCATCAGCGTGCCGAGGGCCTCCTCGCGGATGCCGGCGATCGCCGCCGACAGATCCTCGGTGCCCATGATCTCGGTGCGCTGCTGATAGACGACCTTGCGCTGGTCATTGGCGACATCGTCGAATAGCAGCAGCTGCTTTCTGATGTCGAAGTTGTGCGACTCGACCTTGCGCTGCGCCTTTTCGATCTGGCGGGTGAGCATGCCGCTCTCGATGACCTCGCCTTCCTTCATGCCCGCCATCTGCAGCAGGCGCTTGGTGCGCATCGGATCCCCGAAGATGCGCATCAGGTTGTCTTCCATCGAGAGGAAGAAGCGACTGGAGCCCGGATCGCCCTGGCGTCCCGAACGGCCGCGCAGCTGGTTGTCGATGCGGCGCGATTCATGGCGCTCGGTGCCCACGATGTGCAGGCCGCCCGCCGCCAGTGCGGCGTCATGGCGTTGCTGCCACGCCGCCCGCAGCCCCTCGCGGGTAGCCTCGTCGGTTTCCGGCGGCAGCGCGGCAAGCTCGGCGGTCAGGTTGCCCCCCAACACGATGTCGGTGCCGCGACCCGCCATGTTCGTGGCAATGGTGATGGCGCCGGGGACGCCGGCCTGCTCGACGATGTGCGCTTCGCGCTCGTGCTGCTTGGCGTTCAGCACCTGGTGCGGGATGCCGGACTTCTGCAGCAAGCCCGCCAGGAACTCGGAGGTCTCAATGGAGGTCGTGCCCACCAGCGCCGGTTGCCCGCGCTTCACGCAATCTTCAATGTCCTCGATGATGGCGTTGAACTTGTCCTTCTGGGTCAGATACACGAAGTCCGGCATGTCCTTGCGGATCATCGGCTTGTGGGTCGGGATGACCACCACTTCAAGACCGTAGATCTGCAGGAATTCCGGCGCTTCGGTGTCCGCCGTACCGGTCATGCCCGCAAGCTTGCGATACAGGCGGAAATAGTTCTGGAAGGTGATCGAGGCGACCGTCTGGTTTTCTTCCCGGACGCGCACGCCCTCTTTGGCCTCCACCGCCTGATGCAGACCATCGGACCAGCGGCGGCCCTGCATGGTGCGGCCCGTGAACTCATCGACGATGATGACTTCGCCGCCGCGGACGATGTATTCCACGTCGCGCTTGTACAGCGAATGCGCGCGCAACGCGGCATTGAGGTGATGCATGAGCCGGATATTGGTCGGGTCGTAGAGGCTCTCGCCTTCGCGCAGCAGGCCGGCCTCGGCCATCAGCTCCTCGACGCGGACGTGGCCGTTCTCGGTGATGTGAACCTGCTTCTGCTTCTCATCCA
>Ga0210391_10000289_pt1 | contig 57339 bp, 61 predicted proteins | sample IncBWC12OmetaG_FD_160573 | JGI IMG/M metagenome (GOLD analysis project Ga0210391, IMG submission 160573) | Forest soil microbial communities from Barre Woods Harvard Forest LTER site, Petersham, Massachusetts, United States - Inc-BW-C-12-O ...
TCCGAGTCCGGTCACCAGCGTTACCGGATGCTCCTTAGTATGCGAGGTGCGATCATGTGACGTGTGATCCTGGGCTGCGGCGCTTAGGCACAGAACTCCACAGAGAAAATGCGCCAGAGTTTTCATCTGGTCAATCCTCCTCAATTCGAAATTGTGGGCGGGCCGTCGAAGGTGAGTAACAGGGAGACGCGCCCCTTTCCAGGCGGCCACAGCTTATTCCAACTCTCTCCACTTGCCAAGTGTTTCGTGACCAGGCGCAAAACGACTCAGGTACAATCCAGCTTCGACCAGGCCATGCGCAAGGCAGCTTTGCTTTACAATCCTGACTCCGGCGGCGGCCGCAATCGCCGCCATTCCGAGTTGCAATCCGTTTTGGCGCTTCTGTCGGCGGCTGGTGTCGATGCCACCCTCGTCCTCACCAACTCCCGGGCACAGGCCGAGGAGAAGGCGCGCCAGGCCGTTCTTGCCGGATGTGACACCATCTTCGCCTGCGGTGGCGACGGAACCATTCACAACATCATTCAGGTGCTGGCGAATACCAACGTCGCGCTCGCAATCCTGCCCATGGGCACGGCGAACGCGCTGGCACACGATCTCGGCCTACCCATGAACTCCGTCGCCGCAGCTCGAGCGTTGCTAGGCGGTAATCTCCGCCGCGTGGCTATCGGCCGCATTCAATATGTCGATCTTGAAGGCCAACCGGGCAACCGCTACTTCGTGATCGCCGCTGGTGTCGGCGTCGACGCCCATCTCTTCTACAAGCTGGGCCCCGGAACCAAGCGGCGTCTCGGCATGGCCGCCTACTACGCCAAAGCCTGGCATTTGTGGTTTACCTACGCCATGCCGCGCTTTCAGGTCGTGTACACCGAAACTGCTTCGCTCGAAACTGCTTCGACTGAGAAAAGCTCGGATCATAGCAAGCGCGCCGATCTCACCGAACTTCTCGGCGTGCGCATCCGCAATTTTGGCGGAGTAATTAAGGAACTCGCTCCGGGCGCCTCTCTCGGACGCGATGACTTGCGCCTCATCCTCTGCCGCACCGCCAGCCGCCTGGCGTATCTTTCCTATGTAACTCGCGCCCTTCTGCGCGGCGCGTGGACCACTCCTGGCATCGATCTCGCGCACGCCACAAAGGTCACATGCCAATACTTGCCCGTTCCCGCGAATCCCGGACAACCCGCACCAAGCCCCAGAATTTACGTAGAGGCCGATGGCGAACTGCTGGGCACGCTTCCCACTGAAATCTGCGTCGTACCCGATGCACTCACGCTCCTGGGTCCCGCTCGTTAGCAGCGCGTGCTGAAAAACTCCATGTTCTACTCGATTTTGGGTGGCGCAAAGACTAGAGAACCAAGGCTGAAAACAAGAAATCGATGTCATTCCGAATCGGGCGGTACGCCCGGTGAGAGCCTGCCCTGAGCCTGCCGAAGGGAGCTGCTTTCCCATCACTCATCACAGCTGACTGCCGTTGAGGAAGAAATCGAGACTAGGAAAAACTAGGACTAGAAAGATTTGGTATTGCGCTTGCTTTTTTGGCGGCAATTTTGGGTGGCGCAGCGCTTTAAGCGCTGCGATAGTCGGGTTTTTTCATTGTCGGCTTTAGCCGCTGGGGTCGGATCGCGCAGAAATCGGCTTACCGCTAGATCCCGCCGTTGGCTTTTCCCGTCTCATCCCCATGGAATCCTTCCTTACCGCTTGGAACCCGTTACCCACTTCCTGACCGGCGCTTGTATGGGACGCTCCGGACTCAACGGTAAGACCGCGCTGGCCACGCTTACACTTACTCTCGCCGCCGAAGCTCCCGATCTCGATGTCCTCGGCCGGTTCGATACGATCAGTTTGCTAGCTACGTCTGCCAACGCAGTGTCCAGTGGCTGCCGACTCTGAGGTTGAGGGCCAAACACCGGATTGTCAAACCTTACGAACGCGCCTAGACTTTAGCGCATGACTTCCGGCTTGCTCGCTGCACGCTATGCTCGCAAGGCTCGGTTACGACAAGAACACCAAATGTGGAAAGGAGAAATCTATGCAAAACAATAACGACAATCGCGTGCTTGGCCGCAGAAATGCTCGTCATCTTAGCGCCGAGGAATTACAGAAGATACTGGGGAAAGGGAATCAAGTGACCTTTCACATGACCAGCCCTCTTTACCCTGACGAGTAACAATCACCAGCGGTCCACTAACCTGGCAGGGTGGTGGACCGCTGTTCCCAACCCTAATCCTGACCTGACAACCCCTTGAATCCACAGTGCGGCACCCCGCCGTTCCAAGCTCACTGGAGGAAGAGAAAAATGAAAATCATAATTCTTGCGAGCGAGACCGACAATCACACTGCCCCGATCAAGTGGGCTTTAGAACGAGCTGGGTATCAGGTAGTCTGCTGGCCGGGCGTTTCCTGGACCGAGGAGCAGCAAGTCTCCATGCTTCTTGACGAGGAACCCAGGGTAGCTCTGGGGCCCGATGTGGTCGAACCCGGCGACGTGATCTGGATCCGCAGGCTTGAGCAACCTGTGGGCAATCCGAAGGTCGCCGAGGCTGACCAAAAATTTGCCGAAGTGGAATACCGTTCCTTTCATCACGCCGTTGCTTATGTTCTTGAAACCCTGCCGGTCTGGGTCATCAATAGGTTTTCGGCATCGCGCTTCATCAACAACAAATCGGTTCAATTGCAGTTTGCCCGGAACTGCGGCCTGAGGGTCCCCAAGGCGCTCATGTCAAATTCTCCCAAGGGCGTAAAGGATTTCCTCGACCACAACCGGAATCGGACCATCTGCAAATCTTTCACGCCACATGTATGGCAACCGCAAAGCGTGGGTGGCGTCGCGATTACGGAAACTTTCGAGCTGACTCGCGATCAGCTGCCGGCCGATGAAGTGCTCACCTATGCTCCCGGCATTTACCAGGACATGGTGGTCAAACAGTTTGACATCCGTACCGTCCTCATGGGAGAGAGGGTTTATTCTTACGCTCTGCATAATCCGCTGAAAGCGCTCGACTGGCGCTCGGACGCCGGAATGGGAAACATCGACGTGGAAATGGTCCCCACTCCATCCGATGTCGAACGTGGAATCGTGGCCTTTGCCAAGAAATCCGGCCTCTGCTTCGGTTCTATCGATTTCGCCGTGGACATGCATGAAAACTGGTGGTTCCTCGAGATCAACGAGCGAGGACAATTCCTGTGGCTGGACCAGTTCAATCCTAAAATCAAAATGCAGGAAAAGTTTTGCGCATTTATCACTGCTCCGGAGGGTTCCACTCAGATCTTAGAAGAACGCGAAGGATTGTTCCCCTCATTTGGCGAATACATGAAGATCTACGAAGAGCAGCAGGCTAAACAGGAAGCTCCGAACATCGCGGCGGCGGCGGCCAACTCGCCGTATATGTCGCAGGAACCGTGAAAGGCTAGGCGATCAGAGGATCGGCAATGACCTCTGCGCGGACAAGGCAAAAAACTCGAGGTCCTTTCCGATCCACCCCTGGTGCGTTAAGTTCCTCAGACACCAAAGCAGGCGAACAAGTTCCGGTTCTCTTCATGCGTCGTTCACGCTATAACATTCTGGGCGATTGGTCGGCCAACCGGAAGTTGGCCATAAACGGGCTTCGGGGAACCGAAAGTACCTTCGAATCGGGCAGGCGGTTGCCCCAGGGACTAAACCACAACTTAAATCCCCCGCCCTTGGCATTTCTCCCCACCTCCCCATAGAATCCTTCTTGATCGCTTGGAACCCGTTACCCACTTCCTGACCGGCGCTTGTATGGGACGAGCCGGACTCAACCGTAAGACCGCGCTGGCCACGCTCACGCTCACCCTCGCCGCCGAAGCCCCCGATCTCGACGTGCTCAGTCGTTTCAAAGGCCGCGCCTTCGCCTTCGCCCATCACCGCGGCTTCACCCACTCCTTCATCGGCATCGTGCTGATGGCTGCGGTTGTTGTCGCCTTTGTGTATCTCATCCACTGTCTTCGCGGCCGCAAGGTGAACGATCCCAACCCGCGCTGGGGACTATTGTTCCTTTACGCTTGCCTCGCTGGCCTCAGCCACATCCTGCTCGATTTCACCAACAACTACGGCGTTCGCCCGTTCTGGCCGTTCTCCGAGAAGTGGTATTCGTGGGATATCGTTTTCATCTTCGAGCCGATCATGTTCGCGTTCCTGGTTCTCGGCCTGATCGTCCCTTCTTTCTTCTCGCTCGTCGACAAAGAAATCGGCGCCCGCCAGAAAGGCCCACGCGGCCGCACCGCCGCCACGGGTGCCTTGGTTGCCGTCGTCCTCCTCTGGACTCTGCGTGACTTCGAGCATCGCCGCGCCGTCCACGCCCTCGAAGCTCGCACTTACGAGAACGCCGAGCCGTTACGAGCCTCCGCCTACCCCACCTGGATAAATCCCTTCCATTGGTCGGGTGTGGTGGAAACTTCCAGCTTCTTCATTCTTGCACCTGTGGATTCTCTCGGCCCCGAAGTCGATCCCCGATGCTTGCTCGAAATCCGCTACAAGCCCGAAGAAACGCCCATTACCCTCGCCGCCAAGCGCTCCTACCTCGGACGCGTTTACCTCGACTGGGCGCAGTATCCCATCACCGAAACTGAAAACGTCAGTTCCCCGCAAGATGGTTACATTGTGCAATTCGTGGATCTGCGTTTCGTCCAGTTGCCCAGCCTGCTCGGCCGCGTCGCAGGCGGTCGCAATCAACCAAACCGCGCCCTCAGCGCCGGTGTTCTACTCGATCACAATCTCCAGGTCGTTGGCGATGTCTACGGCAATGGTCAGGATCGAGTCATCGTGCCCGACCCCGGCTCTCGAAAATAATCTGCGCCGTTACAGTCGAGAAATCGGCCGGAGCATTCCTCTCTTGACGTTCCACCCTCGCCGCGCCGACAATAAGAACTGCTTCTGCCGAGGTGCTCCCATGTTGCCCTATCTATTCGTCCTATTAGCTATCGCCGTCCGCTTCTTGCCGTTCGCCGGCCCCTTGAACGTCTTACCGCACGCCTGGCATTTCACGCCCGTGGCCGCGTCGCTACTGTTTTTCGGCGCCCGCGGCTCCCGGCGCCAAATGTGGATACCGCTGGCGCTATTCGCTGCTACTGACGTCGTACTTACCAAGCTGATTTACTCTTACCCGCTGACTTGGGATCATCTCGTCACGTGGGCTTGGTACGCGGCCATCCTTTGGCTAGGAACGAATCTTCGCGAAAAATCCGGCCCAGTCCGCGTGGTGGGCGCCGCGCTCACCAGTTCGGTGTCGTTCTTCCTGATCAGCAATTTTGCGGCGTGGGCCGCTTATTCGGATTTGTATCCCCGGAACCTCAACGGTGTCATGACGTCCTACGCCGCCGGTCTCCCGTTTTTCCGCGGCACCGTCGAAAGCGACCTGTTCTTCTCCATCGCGATGTTCGGAACCCCGGTATTCCTGCACGCTCTCTCCGGATGGTTCAACAAGTCCGCCACCGATCCCATCTCCCCAGCCTAATCTCGAAACATGTAGGGACAGCCGCCCTCGGCTGTCCGGCGGCCCAGGTGCATCGGGCCGCAGTCGTCGCCAGATCGCGCCACAGACGCAAACTCCCGTTTGCCATTGGGAAGACACGATCTCCACAGGCTGCGAGAAAATTTTGTATCTGTCAGGTTGGGAGGGGTACGAGTTCCAAGGCTGCGGAAAAACCCGCCATTGCACTTGTTTTTGGGTGGCGCAGCGGTTTACCGCTGCGATAAGTGGCTTGTTTCTCGATGCCGGCTTTAGCCGCTGGGGAGCGTCGACGGCCAGAATTATATTTTTCCGCAACCTCTTTCACTCATGTCGTTATGTCGTTCAAAATGAGTCGGCGCTTCAGCGCTGAGGTAAGCTTTTGCGGGCCTGCGCAACTTTTTCCGCAGCCTCGTCCGGTAGTGCCATAGAAGCAGCCAATCGAATCCGCCTTCAGCCGCTGCGGGAACTCTTCCTGCTCCTCCACCACACCAACCCCAACAAAATTCCCACTACAACCACCCCCAGCACCCAATAAATATGCCGCCGAAACACTGACCCCATGATCCCAACAATCTGCGGCCCAAACCACAGCGTCAGCATAGCCAATACAAAAAACCGGACAAACCTCCCGGCAAAAATCGCCGCCAGGAAGTCGCGAAACCGCATCTCAAACACCGCCGCCGCCAGCACAAAAATTTTGAACGGCATCGGCGGAGGCAGCATCCCCGGAAACATCAGCGCCCAAAACTCATGTCGCTCAAACGACCGGTGAATCCGCAGAAACCGCTCGTCCGAAATCCGCTTCCGCAGCACCGTCTCGCCGCCCACATATCCAATGATGTAAAGCGGAATGCTCCCCAGCGCCGATCCCAGCGAAGCCATCACCACATAAAACAGCAGCCGCTTGCGATCCTGATAAACATAAGCCGCTACAATCGCGTCCACCGGCATCCCCAGCAGCGCCGAATCGGCAAACGCAATGGCGAACACTCCCCAAATTCCTAAGTGCTGCAACAGCCCCCAAATCCAAGCCGTATACCGCGCCAGAATGTGCCCAATTGTTTTCAAAGGAAGCTTAGTCTACGCGAAAGCAACTGTGTAGAGACAGTTACGGACGCACAAATGCCGTTTCTGCCTACAAAACCTTCTTTCCAATCGCTTAGATGAAAACAATTTCACGCTGTCGTGGCCAGCAGGATTGACTAGAAAAATCAAGGCTGAAAGCAAAAATCGATGTCATTCCGAATCGGGCGGAACGCCCGGTGAGGAACTTGCTTTCCCATTACCCGTCGCAGCCGCTTTCTTTTGAGGAGGAAGTCAAGACTAGGAAAGACAAATCCATCTCATGAATAGCTGGGGCCCATGCTCCCGTCCCTAGACACTAGGAAGACCAAGAACTAAGAAATCCAAAAACTAGGAAAACCAGGAACTAACGCGAAGACCTCGAAAAGGAACAATCACAATTTTTTTCGGTGCGGCATAACAACCTTAGCCTTTTCCAGAATTCTTTATCCGTGACGTTGGGTTTCTGGATCGCCTGCAATTCCCTTGCATACGGTGGCATCGCTCATTCGGCGCAGCTCGCCCCACGTCGTGCCGCTTCCGGCTTGGGTCTCGACCTCTTCGTAACTTGATCCGTTATCGTTCATTCGTGTTAGCCCTCGCGACTGCGCCCCTAATCATTGCCTGGCAATCGGCTCGCGCCGACCATGCCGAATGTGAAGGATGTTCACATTCTCGCCCTTGACAGTAAACAGAATCCGATACAAATGCGGTTTCCGACCGTAAAGAAGCTGGCGCACTTCAAAGGGAAATTGTAGGTTCTCGGGAGCGAGTGGGCAGCGCTGGGGAAACATAGCCAGAGACGCGATGGCGTCATCCAGGGCTAGAAACCAGCGCAGGCCGGTTTCTCCGGCGTGCTCGGACAACAGCCATTCCAGAATTCCTTCTGCATCCCTTTCGGCTTGGGCCGAGATTTTAACGTGAAAGGCCATGCTTGCGCCGCATCGCAGAGAGAAACTCAGCGGCGGGGCGGGTGCGCCCTGCGGTTACATCTTCATGACCCCTACGGATGCCTTCGACGGCTCCTTCGAAATCTTGGCGCTCCCATTCGAGATATGCGGCTAAAGCCTCATCGAGCGCGGCGGCTGGGTCTTGACCGTGCCGTTGGGCATATTCTTCCAATTGCGCCTTGCGTTCCGGTTTGATAGGGATGGCGTCCATGCCTGAATACGCTGTATTTGCCTGACCCAAGACTAGGAGTGCAAGAGGCAGGGTGTCAAGTAAACATGCCTGAAGGATCCGCTTACGAGTGTTCCGTCTTCCCATCCAACAAATCCAGCGCATGCGGAATCAACTCCACCACCGCCGCCAATGACTCCACTGCACCACGCGGACTCCCCGGCAGATTCAAAATCAGAGTCTTGCCTCGCACCCCGCACACTCCGCGGCTCAAGGCCGCAAACGGAGTCTTCTTCAATCCCTCGCTTCGCATGCGTTCCCCGATTCCGTCGATCAAGCGCTCGCAAATTGCTTCCGTCGCCTCCGGAGTAACGTCGCGCACCGCAATCCCCGTCCCGCCTGTCGTAACGATGAACCGCGTTTCCAATGCGAGATGGACGAGCGCATTCTGCACCTGCATCGAATCGTCCTGAACAACTCTTGTAGCAACGACGCGAAAACCAGACTGCTTCAGGACATCGACAACTGCCGGCCCCGAGACATCCACCCGCTCCCCGCGCGCGCAAGAATCACTAACCGTAACCACCGCAGCTGTGAAAGCGGCCCGTGTACTCGTATCAAACGTGCTCGCATCAGTTGTCGAGGAGGACATCATCTTCCTCTTCCGCCGCCCGGCCTCTGCCGGCGTCGACTGCTGCGCTCGGAGCAGCTATGTCCGAACCACCTGCGCTTGTGCTGTTGTCGCCACTTGCGGCAGCACTGCTGGCCTCCTCGCCAACCCCATCGCGCTGCGCTTCATCCAGCAATCGCAACCCTTCCATCAGCAGACCCTGAGTGTTAAGTTGCGTGGTCTCCTGATCGGTCTTGCCTTCAAAGTTGAGTTCAAAATTCCCGCCCGTCCAGCGCAGAACCTTGAATACGGCTTGATCTCCAAGCAAAGATCCGTAGGTCGCGTGCTTCACCTGTCCCTCGACGAAAAACACTTCGCACTTCTCGCCCGCGTTGTTGAGTTTAAGCTGGCAACTCTTGCGCCCCATTTCGAGCGATTGCATCAGGTCAATCACGTTCATCTGCGAGAGGTTCCCGCGCACAACGCCGTCCGACGGAGCCGTCTTCGCCATCTTCTCCAGTGCGATACGGTCCACCGTACGCTTGATGCGCCGCGTAGCTTCCTTCAGAAAAAAAGGCTTGGCGATGTAGTCATCGGCTGCGTCCTGCGGCGAAAGCCGTTCGTCAATGTCGCTTCTACTGGCCAACAGGATCGCCGAAAAATTCGACGTAGCCGGCCGGCTCTTCAGCTTCTCCACCAGTTGCCGTCCATCCATCCCCGGCATGCGGTAATCGCACACCACCAGCTCCGGAGGATCGTCCACGGCCTTCAACAAAGCATCCGCCGCGTCGCCCGCCGCCGTCACCTGAGCGAACGGAGACAGCGCCTGCTGCAACATCCCCAACACCATCGGATTGTCATCTACCAAAAGCAGCTTAACGTCGTTCGGCATCGAATCTCTTTGTGGTGTTACGTATCACTCTTTCTTTGTTACTTCGTTACTTCTTCGCGCGCCGGTACTCCCCGCTCTTTCCTCCACTTTTCCGCTGCAATACAATCTCCCGAATCTCAATTCCCTTATCCATCCCCTTCAGCATGTCATAAAGGCAGAGGGCCGAAATACTGGCGGCCATAAGGGCTTCCATCTCGACTCCGGTTTGAGCTGTGGTGATTACTTTCGTAGCAATGGCGACGCCATTTTCGCATAGCCTCAACTCAACATCAACGAGCGAGAGCGGCAAAGAGTGGCACATCGGGATTAGTTCGGCGGTGCGTTTAGCCGCCATGATTCCCGCAACGCGCGCCACTTCCAGCGGATCGCCTTTAGGATTTCTTGGAAGGGCCTTGAGTACGGCATTTGGAATGCTGACGAAAGCGCTGGCCTCCGCTTCGCGCTTTGTCGTAAGCTTCGCGGAGACATCGACCATGCGAGCCCGGCCGGCTTTATCGTAATGAGAAAGCTTCTTCGCCATGCGGAAGCTCTATCTTACATGGACAGAACCCGACCGTCGCTGCGGTGCAAACGAGATTTAGAAAGGGTAGTGGATCAGTTTGAAGAAGCAGCGTGCACTTCTCCCGCCGGCGTCATCCTGAGCGCAGCTGCTTTTCAGGCGGAGCGAAGAGCCTGCCCTGAGCGAAGTCGAAGGGACCTCCCGCTTGACCGGCCCGGCGCGCAAGCCAAATTGCACCACTACCGAAATTAGAAACCTTAGGAAATTCAAAACCTTCTTACCGCAGCATAATCGCAACCCAATCGCCCGCAGAGATCTGCTCTCGATCCGGCGGAATAACAATGTAGCAATTCGCGCGGGATCGGGCTGCAATGTCACCTGATCCCTGCCACGGCACGAGTTCCGCCTGCGAGTTTTCATGCTGTCCGGAAAATACGGCGGGAAGGAACCGCCTCAGCCCTGTCTTGACGCGAATTTCAGATTTCAGACGCGCATGAACGAAGACGAGCGGATGCGGGGACGTCCCAGCCAAGGCCTCGAGAATCGGCCGAGCGAATAGTTCGAATGTCACCATAGTTGAAACTGGGTTGCCGGGAAGTCCGAAGAAATACTTGAGCAGCGCCGCTGCTGGAGTTGCAGCGCCTGCACCTTCTTTGTGCCCCAGCGGAACTCGGCCAAATACCACAGGACGGCCGGGCTGGATCCTCGCTCCAGTGAACAGAAACTCAGCTTTCATCTCGCTAAGGACCTGCTCGACCAGATCGTAGCGTCCCATGGAGACACCACCGGTCATGATTAGAAGATCGGATTCAAGACCCTGCTCAATCAACCGCCGCAGTCGATGCGGTTCGTCCGGAGCAATCGGCAAGAGCACGGCCTCGCCTCCGGCTTCCTGGATCTGAGCCGCGAGCGAATACGTGTTGGAGTTACGAATCTGGGTAGGACCGGGACGACCATCGACATCGACAATCTCATCGCCCGTAGTCAGCACCGCCACGCGGGGACGAACAAAAACCTGCAGCCTCGATTTGCCGACCGACGCCGCAAGTGCGATGGCAGCGTGATCCAGTTGTTCCCTTCGACCAAGTAGCAAGCTGCCGCTTCTCGCCTCGGCAGCTTGCGCGACGATGTTCTCGCCAGCGTCAACTCCCTTTGTGATTTCGACAATATTTTGCGAAGACAAAGACGAAGACGTGTATTCCACCATCACAACAGCGTCCGCGCCTTGTGGCACAGGTGCCCCGGTCATGATGGAAAAAGCCTGGCCGGAATTCAGGACCAAAGGGACTGGACTCGGCCTCGGCCCTGCTTTGATCTCTCCAACCACAATTAACCGCGCGGGCAGCTTCGTCAGGTCCGCGGATCGCACCGCATAGCCATCTCGCGTCGATCGCGGAAAGGGAGGAATGTCGCGATCAGCTGTGATGGGCTCGGCGAGAATTCGCCCGGAGGCGTGCAGCAGGTCAACAACTTCATCCGCACCGGGGGGAATCTGTGCCGCGTGTTCCTCAACCACGAGGCGTGCATCTTCAAAACTCAGGACTAAAGACTGGGGCGTCGGCGCTGCCATGCAGACATGATAACCGCGATGTAGTGGGTCAGTTTGAAGAAGCAGCGTGCACTTCTCCCGCTTGCCCGGCCCGGCGCGCAAGCCAAATTGCACCACCGAAATTCAAAACCTTAGGAAATTCAAAACCTTAGGAAACCCAACATAGATGGCTTCTAGACGAAAACATCGGACCATGAAGCATACAAAAGAAACCCCAGGAAGAAAAAACAGTGGTGACTCAGCTTGGCTTACGCGCTGGGCCGGTTACGCCGTGCCGACCGTTTTACTAGAAGCTAGTAGCCAGTAGCCAGAAGCTGTTTTGCGGGGCTTCGGGATGACGCCGACGGATAGAAGTGCACGCTGCTTTTCAAACTGACCCACTACCACCGCGATTGCCAGTTGCAAACTCCTGCCTGCCACAGCGACAATCGTTCCATGCCGAAAAACGCTGAGCGAATGGCAGAGGGTTCCACCTCACAGGCGCGGGTGCGCGATCCGTTCTCGCCCGGAGCCATGGTCATCGTGACCTTGTGCAATCCTCGAGACAAATTCTGGGGCATGATCCTGGCACTGGCTCCGGAAGGCCTCAGCATGAGTGGCGCCGAGTTGGCGTCGTTTGAAGATCTGGTTCTTATGGTGAAAGATGGCGAGTCGTTCAGCCCAGCCGTCGTCTTCTTCCCAATGCATCGGATTGAACGCATCGAACTCGATCTTCCCGATGGCAATTTGCCGTCGCTGTCGCAACGCTTTTTGGCAAAGACCGGGATCGAACCGACTGCGCTGCCCGGATCTCCCGCAGCCAGGGAAAATGGAGCCGAGGGAAGTATTAATCTCGAAACCCGTTCTGCCGCTCGTCCGTCTGAGGACGGGGAATGAAATTCTCGCAAATTTTCACCGCTCCCAACCAACTCACTCTTCTGCGGATGGTTTTCGTCCCCTTTACCGTGATTGAGCTGGTCGAGGGCCGCTATTTCTGGGCTCTGGTTCTCTTCGTAGTGGCCGGCTTCAGCGATGGCCTGGATGGATTGCTGGCGCGCAAGTTGCACCAGCAGACTTTGCTCGGCCAATATCTGGACCCCATCGCGGACAAGCTCCTGTTGAGCACGATGTTCCTGGTGCTCTCCATTCTGCACAAGATTCCGTGGAAGTTTACCGTGCTGGTTTTCAGTCGCGACATTTCAATTCTCGCGGCGAGTGCGGTGCTGTTTGCCATCGCGGGGCTGCGCGATTTCCGGCCCAGCATCTTCGGGAAGGCGAATACTTTTTCGCAGATCGCCGCGGTTTTCTTCGCGATGCTGTTTGCCATCCGGCAAATCCGCTGGATCTGGATTACACGCACTGTCTTTCTGCGTGCCACATTTGCGTTCACGATAATTTCTGCATTGCACTATGTTTTTCTCGTACAACATCGATTGCGGGAGCACGCGCACGCCTTGCCTCCGCATTCTTCCGCCGGCATTCCCACGAGTTGACTTTCTGGCGTCCCCCTGAAATTGAGGGTTCGCCGTTGAGTGCATAATCACTTTATGGCATTGCGCCTTTACAACACTATGTCGTCGCAGGTGGAAGAATTCCAAACGCTGCGCGACCGCGAGGTCCGCATGTACGCCTGCGGACCGACCGTCTACGACTACGGACACATCGGCAACTTCCGAACCTTCCTGGCCGTCGACATGCTGCAGAGATTTTTGCGGCAATCCGGCTACAAGGTTCGCTACGTGATGAACATCACGGATGTGGACGACAAGATCATACGTAACGCCGCGCGCGATGGAGTCAGCGTTCAGCGATACACCGAGAAGTACGTAAATGCATTTCTCGAAGACTCTGCGCTCCTAGGCATTGAACAACCGACGCTGGTGCGCGCCACGGAACATATTGAGAAGATGGCGGATTTCGTGGCGAAGTTGGTGGAGAAGGGAATTGCCTACCGAGCCGAGGATGGGTCGTATTATTTTCGCATCGCGGATTTTCCGCGATACGGAAAACTTTCGAAAAAAGATTTTGGCGGGATGCTCGACGGAGCACGCGTCGATGTCGACGAATATGACAAAGACAGTGCGCGCGACTTCGCGCTATGGAAGGCACCGAAGCCCGGCGAGGCCTCGTGGGATACGTCGATTGGGCCGGGGCGTCCGGGTTGGCACCTCGAGTGTTCAGTGATGTCGATGGAGGAACTGGGTGAGAGTTTCGATCTGCACGCCGGCGGAGAAGACCTGATTTTCCCTCATCACGAAAATGAAATTGCACAATCGGAGTCGCTCACGGAGAAGACATTCGCCCGTTTCTGGTTTCACGTGCGTTTTCTGCTCGTTGAAGGGGAGAAGATGTCGAAGAGCTTGGGCAATTTTTATGCCCTCCGCGACCTTGTGCTAAAAGGGCATAAGCCGTCCTCAATTCGATATCTACTCACGTCGGTGCCTTACAGAAATCAACTCAACTTTACCTTCGATGGTCTCAAGCAGGCCGCGGTCTCAGTGGAACGGCTGCGCAATTTTCGTCAGCGTTTGATGACCGGGAGTTTTCCGGAAGGATCGACTCCGGAAATGCAGACGCTCGCGCAGGAGACAGTCGATCGAATGCGAGCGGCGCTCGATGATGATCTCAACACCGCGCAGGCGCAGTCTGCGATCTTCGAAATGGTTCGCCGCGCGAACTCTGCGCTCGATTCAGGTCATATGCAACGCGCGGATGTCGTGCCCCTACTCGGTGCGCTCCAAAAGTTTGATGAGATTTTCGCGGTACTCAGCGACGACGATGGCCCCAAGATGAAACAGGTTTTCGATTGGGCGCCAACCGAAAACCGCGAAGGAGATATCAGCGCAGAACTGCAGGAGGCTGTGCAGTCCGCTCAACTGTCAGAAACTGGCATTCAAAAGAAAATCAACGAGATGGAGGAGGCGCGCAAAGCTCGCAACTTCAAAGTGTCCGACGCCCTCCGCGCAGAACTTACCGCAGCCGGGGTTGTGATCGAGAACACAAAAGATGGCGTCCGCTGGCGCAGGAAGTAGTTCACGCAAACAAAAATGATAAGCTGAACGCTGGCAGCTGACTGCTAATTGCCAACTGCCAATTGCTTACTTCTGCCAGCCGCATGAAATCTTTCGACGAATATCTCCTCGATGCTGAAAAAGCCCACGGCCATCTCTGCGCAGGCCAAGTTCTCGGCGTGCGGCTCGCAATGCTGGGTCTGGCTAAACTTGGCATCGATGATCCGCACGGAAAGGACCGCAAGCGACTGGTTACTTTCGTCGAGATCGACCGCTGCGCTACCGATGCCGTCGCCGTCGTAACCGGCTGCCGGCTGGGCAAACGCGCTTTGAAATTTCGTGATTGGGGAAAAGTTGCGGCCACATTCGTCGATGTAAATACGGGCAAGGCAATACGCATTGCCGCCAAAGAATCGTCGAAAGCTCTCGCCAAACAGATGCATCCGGAAATTGCGGATAAAAATCAGCAGCAGATGCTGGCTTATCGCGAAATTGCCGACGACGATCTGTTTACTTTTCAGTGGGTGAAGGTGAACTTACCGCCCGAAGAATTCCCTGGATACAAAGGCGAGCGAGTGGTTTGTGAAGCCTGCGGAGAAGGAATTAATTTTCGCAGGGAAGTGCGTACCGAAGAAAAGGTGCTGTGCCGCGCCTGTGCGGGAGAACACTATTACGAGACAATTTAACTCCTGGCGCAGGCCAGCAACCGACTATGCCGCCTGCTCATAGGCGTGCGCCACCCGCAGGATTGTTGCCTCATCAAAGTGCCTGCCGAGAATCTGCAGGCCGATTGGCAAATTATCTTTCGTCACGCCGCATGGAACGGAAATTCCTGGAATACCCGCGAGATCGGCAGTGACGGTATAGATGTCGGCCAGGTACATGGCGAGCGGATCATCCGACTTTTCGCCCAGTCGAAACGCTGCCGTCGGACTCGTCGGAGTTATGATCGCATCTACTTTGCGGAAGGCTTCATCGAAGTCGCGGGTGAGCAGCGTGCGCACTTTTTGCGCTTTCGAATAGTACGCATCGTAATAGCCGGCGCTCAGCGCGTAAGTGCCCAGCATGATGCGCCGCTTTACTTCTGCGCCGAAGCTTTCATCGCGGCTGCGCCGGTACATTTCCGAGAGAGACTTCACCCCCGCAGCTCGGTAACTGTAGCGCGCGCCATCATAACGAGCGAGGTTCGCAGACGCTTCCGCTGTCGCGACCAAATAATATGCGGGGATCGCGTATCGCGTGTGCGGTAAAGAAACCGGCACCACTTCGCAACCCAGGCTTTTCAGCTTATCGATTGCCGACTCAACTGCGTGGCGAACTTCATCGTCGAGGCCTTCTCCGAAATATTCTTTGGCTATGCCGAGCCGCAGCGATCGCACGGGCTTATCAAGTTCCGCGACATAGTCAGGAACTGGAACGTCGGCCGAGGTCGAATCCATGGGGTCGCGCCCTGCAATCGCACAAAGCACAATTGCAGCGTCTTTCACAGTCTTTGCCAGAGGCCCAACATGATCCAGCGAAGACGCGAACGCAATGAGACCGTAGCGCGAGACGCGGCCGTAGGTTGGCATCAATCCGACAACGCCACAGAACGAAGCGGGCTGGCGAATCGAACCTCCGGTGTCGGAACCGAGGGCGACCACCGCCATGTCCGCAGCAACAGCTGCCGCCGAGCCGCCGGACGATCCTCCGGGAACGCGGCTCAAATCGCGCGGATTGTGCACCGGACGAAAAGCCGAGTTTTCGTTTGAGGAGCCCATGGCAAACTCGTCGCAGTTCGTCTTGCCCAGTATCACGGCGCCCGCTGCTTCCATGCGCGCGACGGCGGTGCAGTCATAGGGCGGAATGTACTTGGCGAGAATCTTCGATCCCGCCGTGGTGCGGACTCCCCGGGTCGACATTACATCTTTGATCGCGACCGGCACTCCTGCGAGGGGCGGCAACGGCTTGCCTTCAGCGGCCATGCGGTCGATGCGGTCTGCCTGATCGAGAGCGCGCTCTTTGCAGAGAGTAAGAAACGCGCCGATTTTTTCGTCGTCTTTTTCTATGCGCGCGTAATGCGATTCGGCGAGCGCGAGCGCGGTCGTCCTACGCTCCTGAATGGCGGAACGCGCGGACTCGATCGTGAGAGGGGAGAATTGAGTCATTTGATCGTTGTTCGAAGGACGGTTGCGAATCTGCTTGAATTGAGTTAATGACCCGACCTCTCAATGACTCAATTCCGCAGTTATCTTTCGATGACTTTCGGAACCCGGAAGAATGTTCCGTCCGCATCGGGAGCGTTTTCGAGTGCGACCTCCTGCGACAAAGATTTGCGCAAACCCTCAACTACATCCTCGCGATAGGAATATGCAAATCTCTCGCTGCCTTGCTTCGATTCGTCGACGCCATAACGGTCGGAGACCTGCGCCATAGGCTCTACATTCGACGTATCCAATTCGTTCAGCATCTCAATGTAATCGAGAATCGAATTTAGATCGCGGACCATGCCAGCGCGCTCGCTCGCCGAAAGGTCCAGGTTCGCCAGATCGGCGATGTAGGAGACATCTTTTTCCGTAACCTTCATATTCTGTGGTTTAGCCGTTTCGAAAATTAGGTATAGAAAATTGTGGCCGGATCAACCCCGCTGGATCACGAATTCAATCCGCTCCACTTTTTGCCCAGCATAACGATTCAACGTGGCGAGATAACGCGGAGCCAGACTTTGCATTTCATGCTTCCATCCGGCATCGGGCACTGCAACACGCAACACAGCATCTGTAAAATCCAGCGCTCGCGTGCGGTCAGCCACCACCGATCCACAGACCAGCGGCCAGGCTAGGACCGGGGCTTCGGTCTGCGGCGCGCGCCGCAGCGACCCCATCACGATCTTTTCAATCCCCGCGCCCGCCTGCTCCATGCCGCTTCTCATATAGGAATTTCGATTTTAGCATTCTCCTCGCGTGCCTGGTGTTCGCGGACTTTGCCGCTGTCAGAGTGGGAACTCGCGCCTGACAAACTCCATTGCGGCGTCGCTGGAAAGCAAACGTCCTTCCAGTTGAGCGTCTTCCACCGCCTCCAAAATCTCGCGGAATCTTGGCCCTGGTTTGTATCCGGCAGCAATTAAATCGTCGCCGGTAACCAGTCCCGCTGGCCGCATCTTCTCTGGAGGGATCTCGGTGAGCTTCTCCCTGACAAGCTCATAGGTGGCCAGATTGCCGTGGCTCGCGAGGCTATCGGCGCGGTGCAGCGCGAGGTGCTCATCAAAGTGCGGCATGCGCAGGAATTTCTTCAGTGTCGATTCCTTCATGCGCGTGACATGCCCAAAGCGCATGTGGTTGTCGACCAGCGCAAGCACCTGTGCCGCATCGTGATTCGAAAACCGCAGCCGCTCACAGATTTCTTCTGCAATCTTGACGCCGACATCCACATGACCGTCGAAGCGGATGCGGTCGGGAGCCCGCCGAAATGTTGCAGGCTTGCCCACGTCGTGCAGCAGCGCTCCCCACGCCAGCGTAGGCGGGCAAGGATCTGGCAAATTGTCGAGCAGCAACAGCGTGTGCACGAACACATCGCCTTCGGGATGAAACTCTGGCGGCTGCTCGACGCCTTTCATCGCTGAAATTTCCGGCAAGATTTCTTTCAGTAAACCGTTCTCATCCAGTAGAAGAAAAGCGCGTCGAGCGTGACCTTCTATGAGCATTTTTGTGAGTTCATCGCGGACTCGCTCGCGTGAAACAACGTGGATTTCGTGGGCCAGTTGTTGGATCGCAGCCTGAGTGCCGGCCTCGATGGCATAGCTAAAACGCGCGGCAAAGCGCACCGCCCGCAACATGCGCAACTTGTCTTCCGCAAAGCGCCACTCCGGATCGCCGATGGCCCGAACGATGCCGGCTTCAAGATCTTTACGCCCGCCCACGAAGTCAAGCACTTCTCCGCTCACGGGATCGAGCATCATGCCGTTGATAGTAAAGTCGCGGCGGGCAACGTCCTCGCGGGGATCCTGGCTGAAGCGGACTTCATCGGGATGGCGCCCGTCGGAATATCCGAGATCGCTTCTGAAAGTTGCTACTTCGACCGTGAATGGCTTGCCACTGCTGGCTTCGGCGGAACTAAAGACAGGCGACACAGAGGAAGCCACAGGCAAAGGAACCAGGACCACGCCAAACTGTGCTCCTACCGCGTAAGTTTCCGGGAAGATATCCATTACTTGCGTAGGAGTTGCGCTGGTCGCGACGTCGTAATCCGCAGGCTCACGCTTCAGAAGTAGATCGCGCACGCATCCGCCCGCTAGGTAGGCTTGGAAGCCATGCCGGCGCAGGGTTTGGATGATTGAGGTGGCGAAATCCTTGGACATGGGAATTGATATTCGGCTATTTAGCGTTCAGCCCGCGTTTTCGATTAAGCTAGAAATTACATACTACGAAACCAGATTATGCCAGATGCTTATATCCTCGGCATCGAAAGCTCGTGCGATGAGACTGCCGCTGCGATTGTGCGCTCGGGCGAACAAATTGTCTCGAACGTAGTGGCTTCTCAGATCACGACGCATCAGCCTTACGGCGGTGTGGTGCCGGAATTGGCTTCACGCGAGCACCTGCGGGCGATTGTTCCCGTTGTGCGACAAGCTCTGGCTGATGCCACTCAGACTTACGAATCCGTCGATGCGATCGCAGTTACGCAGGGCCCCGGCCTGGCGGGAGCGCTGCTGGTGGGCATCAGCTATGCCAAGGCTTTAGCTTTCGCGCTCGACAAGCCGCTGATTGCCGTCAATCATCTCGAAGGCCACATTCATGCGGTTTTGCTTGAGGAGCGTCAGAAGGGCAACCGTGAGTTGCAATTTCCCGTGCTGGCTTTGGTGGTCTCAGGTGGGCACACTCACTTATATCTTGTCGTGCAAAAGAATGAAGGTTGGACGTACAAAAACATTGGCCACACTCGTGACGACGCAGCTGGCGAAGCCTTCGACAAAGTTGCAAAGCTGCTTGGCCTGGGCTATCCCGGCGGCCCGATCATAGACCGCCTCGCTCCCCATGGTGATTCAACCGCAGTGATGTTTCCTCCGACTCAAATTAAGCACCGGGACCGTCGCGACCACTGCGAATCGAAAAAAACCGTGCAAGATCAGGCATCTGAGGCTGAGTATCCGCGCTTCGATTTTTCTTACAGTGGCATCAAGACAGCGGTGCTGCGTTACGTTGAAGTTCATCAGATGCACGAGAGCATCGAGAGCCGGCGCAGAGCCTTGACGAACATCCCGCGGCCTAGGCTCGAGGACTATCTCGCGAACTGCGACCGCCAGACGCTCGACCTGGTCGCATCGTTTCAGAGAGCGATCGTAGAAGATCTAATCGGCAAGACCTTGTCAGCGGCACGCGCCAATGATGTTGCAACACTGTTTGTTACCGGCGGAGTGGCGGCGAATTATGAATTGCGAAGCACATTCGAGCGCCGGGGCGCCGAGGATGGCCTGCAAGTGTACTTTCCGTCGCGGCCTCTCTCTACCGACAACGCTGCGATGATCGCAGCCGCGGCCTACCCCAAATTTCTGACGAAGGATTTTGCGGCAATGGACTTTTCCGCCGAGGCGAATTTACGCTTGCGCTAGGTTGCGCGGTCAGAATGCCTGCGACAAGTGAAAGCGGGAAACCGGATGCCGGCTATTTTCCTGCCCCGCGACCGTGGCTTTTTCCCAGCACCGCATCGAGTGCCTTTTCGAGCTGGCTCTGGATATCGATGTCCTTATAAATGGCGATGTTGGCGCGTTTTTCGTTCTTGTCGAAGCCGCTGGCGCGGCCTGCCACAATAATGATCGGAATGTTTGCAGTATCCGGATTTTTCTTCAGCGCGGTAATCAACTCGCTGCCCGACATCTTGGGCATTTGCATGTCGGTAACAATCACGTCCGGGCGTACACGCTCCATAATGTGCAAGGCTTCCAACCCATTCGCGGCCGACTCCACCGCGTAGCCGCGCTCTTCGAGAGACCGGCAGACGGTGTACCGGATGAGCATGGAATCATCGACGACCAGCGCTACAGGCATGAAAAACAATCGTGCAGACCGCACGCCCCTTGGGCAGCAGACTAACAGAGCCTTTTTGTCAGGAACAAGCCAGAACCTCGGGGAACTGTTACCTTGGTGACGTCGATGAATATGAGCATGCGGGCGGACGCGCCACAGGCAACTCAACATCCGTTGCAACTTAACTTACGACTCCTGAGCGTCACTTTCGGTGCTTTCTTCAATGCTCATGTCTTTGAGTTCGCTGGATTCGAAGACTTCGCGGCATTCCAGGCATTCCACGAATTCGGCGTCTTCGTCGCGGCTCACGATTTGCACACGTGGATGCTTGCAGGGCTGCTTCTGCGCGTTCTGAGCATGAGAGGACGGCTTTGAACTCATAAATCCGAGAGCCTTCGTCCCTAAAAGACACTGCGGGACGGATTCGCTTGGGGGATTTCCCCGGTATTTTAGACCTGCCACTCCACTTGTCAAGTCCTAAGGCGTTATTCTCAGGTCGAAACTGTTACGAATCGCGAAATTCCGACCGAAATCGTCGGCGATTTGTAAGCCAATCAGCCCCCGGCAGTTACCATTCGCCGCCCTGTTTTAGCAGCTGTCTGCAAAGGCTTGCATAATTCCGGGCGGTAGACGTAGAATGAAGTACGACAGAAAAGGTCGTAGATATATCCGGCGGCATTGGTCGGGATTCGGAAGTCAGCCAGTTTACAGTTTCGCAGGTCGACGATGCTCAAGCTAACCAAAAAAGCGGATTACGCGCTGATGGCTATGAAACATCTCGCGGACCACGCGCATGAAGGAACACGCAGCGCCAGCGCGAAAGACGTTGCAGATTCTTTCGGTATTCCGCCGGAGGCACTGGCCAAGATTTTGCAGCGGCTTGTGAAAGCGGGTTTGTTGCAATCGCAGCACGGCACCAACGGAGGTTACCGGCTGGCGCGAGCGGCACATACGATCTCAGCTTTCGAAGTGATTCAGGCGATCGACGGCCCATTGTTCATTACGTCATGCGTTACAGTCCGCGGCGAGTGCGGCCAGAGTGATCGCTGCAACATCCGCGAGCCGTTGCGTAAGGTGAATGAGAGCATTGAAGCTGTGCTGAAGCGCATCAAGATTTCGCATATGCGGGAAGAACTGGAAACAGCCGAGACCGCCGCAACAAAGCCGTCAGAACTGGTCACGATTATTTAGTCGTAGGTCGCAATCGACGCTCAGCAGTCGTCGCAGATTTTGGCAAGAGCGAAGCATCTAACCAGGTAGGAACAGGAATCAAGGGTAGGAGAAGAATTATGAGCACGGATGTGAAGGTCCCCCAGCAGCTTTCGGTCACGCAGCACCCAACTCCCGAAGGAGTGAAGCTGCCGATCTATATGGATAACCACGCCACCACGCCCATGGATCCCCGGGTGCTCCAGGAGATGCTGCCTTACTTCATGGAAAAGTTCGGCAACTCGGCCAGCCGCAACCACTCGTTCGGATGGGCGGCGGAAGACGGCGTGGAAACCGCACGCGAGCGCATTGCCAAGCTGATCGGCGCCACGACCAAAGAGATTATTTTCACCTCGGGCGCCACGGAAAGCGACAACCTCGCCATTAAGGGCGTGGCCGAGATGTACCGCGAGAAAGGAAATCACATTATCACTGCAGTCACCGAGCACAAGGCTGTGCTCGATACCTGCAAACGCCTTGAGAAACATGGCTATCGTGTGACGTACCTGCCGGTGCAGAAAGATGGTCTGATCGATCTAGAAGATCTGAAGCGCGCCATGGATGACAAGACCATCCTGGTCACGATCATGGCCGCTAACAACGAAATCGGCGTTGTGCAGCCCGTCGCTGAGATTGGCAAGCTTTGCCACGAGCGCGGCGTGATCTTCCATACCGACGCCACGCAGGCGATCGGCAAGATTCCCATCGATGTGAACAAGCAGAACATCGACTTGATGTCGATCTCCGCACATAAAATGTACGGCCCCAAAGGCGTAGGAGCGTTGTACGTCCGCCGCAAGAATCCGCGAGTGCAGATCTCCGCCATCATCGACGGCGGAGGCCACGAACGCGGTATGCGCTCCGGCACCTTGAACGTCGCCGGCATCGTCGGCCTCGGCAAGGCCTGCGCCCTGGCTTCGGAAGAGATGTCTCGCGAAGCGGTTCAGCTTGCCAGTCTGCGCGATCGGCTGCGCGACCGCATCATGAACCGTCTCGATGAAACTTACATCAACGGCTCCATGGAGCATCGCCTCCCCGGCAATCTGAACATCAGTTTTGCTTACGTCGAAGGCGAGTCGTTGCTGATGGGCATCAACGATATTGCAGTTTCGAGCGGATCAGCCTGCACCTCCGCGACGCTTGAGCCATCTTATGTATTAAAGGCTCTCGGCACCGGCGATGATCTGGCGCACAGTTCGATTCGCTTCGGCATCGGCCGCTTCAACAATGCCGCCGAAGTCGATTACGTAGCCGACCGCGTGATTGAAACCGTCGAGCGCCTCCGCGAACTCTCTCCGCTCTACGAGATGGCGAAGGAAGGCATCAATCTGGCGGATGTGAAATGGGCCGGAGAAGCGCACTGATAGCGCGTTTTGAAGGGACCGGATTAGGACACTAGGGTTGCTAGTGCCCCGGAGGGGCAAAGCGATATTAGCCCAGCGCTTCAGCGCTGGGTGTGGGTAAGAAAGAAAAGACCGTAGGGACGGCACAGATTTCAAGTTCGAGGAGAAGCACAAATGTCATACAGCGATAAAGTAATCGATCACTACAACAATCCCCGCAACGTGGGCTCGATGGACAAGAGCAGCGCGGACGTAGGCACCGGCCTCGTTGGTGCCCCTGAGTGCGGCGACGTAATGAAGCTGCAGATCAAAGTCAACCGTGAGACCAACGTCATCGAAGAAGCCAAGTTCAAAACCTTCGGCTGCGGCTCCGCGATCGCGTCGTCTTCTCTTGCCACCGAATGGGTCAAGGGCAAAACGGTTGACGAAGCCCTTGCCATCAAGAACATGGATATCGTGAAAGAGCTATCGCTTCCTCCGGTGAAGATCCATTGTTCTGTGCTGGCCGAGGATGCGATCCGTGCCGCTATCGGCGACTGGAAGAAAAAGCAGGAGAGCGCGAAGCCCGCTGAGTCGGCCGTAGCGCGGTAGGTCCGTCGTGGGGATCTGGATGCGGCGGAGCCGTGATGCATGCTGCTTTGGTTGTGCCGCATCGGCTCAGTCGGGCGGCATGCCGTATTAGTTTTGAAAGGGCGCGGCTTCAGCCGCACACGACTGGGAAGGGCACGACTTTAGTCGTGCCGCAAGCGGCGCGTTTCTGTTGCGGCTTTAGCCGCTGAGGGATCAAATCCGGGAACAAAATGACAACGGCAACCGAACAACTCGCACAAACGTCGCAAGCCGCGCCGGCCAAAGGCATTCAGGTCACTGACAAGGCCATTGCCAAGGTCCGCAGTGCGATGGCCAAGGAAGGCATTTCGCCCGAGCAGGGCGGGCTGCGCCTGGGCGTGCAGGGTGGTGGTTGTTCCGGTCTAAGCTACAACATTCGCTTCGACACTCAGCCGCGCGAACGTGATCGCATTTTTCAATTCAGTGACGTGCGCGTGTTCGTCGATCCGAAGTCGTTTATCTACCTGCACGGCATGATCCTGGATTACCAGGAAACGCTGATGCAGCAGGGATTCGTCTTCGTGAATCCCCAGGCCACGAAGTCGTGCGGCTGCGGCACGTCCTTCTCCGCCTAGGCTCGTGTGGCTCGGACACTCCTGTCCGAGAAAGCTCACCACGAAGCTCTTTGTCCGCGCCTGCACGAATTACCGGCGCAGTTGTTGCGTGCAGTTTATGACGAACCTAACCACCATCACCGCGAAGCCCGCACCGCCGGAAACTCAATCCTGCTGGTCTTGCGGAACCATGCGCGCGGTGCACTTCTGCGATGCTTGCGGCAAAGTCCAACCGCCTGCGCCGGCGGACTATTTCACATTCTTCGGCCTGCCACGGAAATTAAACCTGGATGTCGCTGCATTGGATAAAGATTTTTACCTGCTGAGCCGCAAACTGCATCCCGACGTCAATGCCCGCACCGGAGGCCAGGAGCAGGAGTGGAGCCTGCAGCAAACCTCGCTTTTGAACGACGCTCACCGAACCTTGAAAGACCCGATCAAGCGCACGCAGTATCTTTTGCAGTTGGAAGGCGTAGAGCTTGAAGAACAATCGAAGAGTGCCACGGAACAGGCGCGCTCCACGGGGCAGATTAAAAAGCAAATTGTTCCGCCCGATTTGCTGGAAGAAGTTTTTGAGTTGAACATGCAGCTCGAAGAGTTGCGCATGCAGAAGAAGATGGGTGAGGATGATCCTGCCCTGATCGAAGAGATCGGCAGCCAGAAGTTCGAACTGGAAGAAAAGCAGGAAGCGCTTCTGCGGGAATTGCAAGAGCGCTGGAAGGTCTGGGATGGACTAATCCAGCGCGAGCACAACGGCCAACCCGTCTCCGAAGAGGAGCGCAAACAGGAACGCGACAAAATGGTGGACCTGCTGAACCGCAGAAACTACATCCGGAATCTGGTGCGGGATGTGAATGAAGTGCTGGAAAGCAATTAGCAATTGGCAATTATTTTTTTGCTAACCGCTAATTGCTAATTGCTGGTCATCAAATTTGAACTCAGCATCTATGGCTAACGATCGCATCGTCGGAATCGACCTCGGAACCACGAACTCTCTCGTGGCCTTCATGCAAGGGGAGGGCCCTGTCGTCATTCCCGGAGACGATGGATCGAATCTCGTCCCCTCGGTCGTCGCACTCGACTCGAACAACCAGCCTGTAGTTGGCAATGCTGCGCGCAATTCTTTGATCGATGCACCGGAGCGCGCTGTCTATTCCATCAAACGCCTCATGGGACGCGGCGTTGAAGACATTCAGGAAGAATTGAAATTCTTCCCCTTCCGCCTTGCCGAAGACCTGCAACCCGGCGAAGTTCTGCGCATCAAACTCGGCGATAAGACTTTTACTCCGCCGGAAATCTCCGCGCTCATCCTTCGCCAGCTCAAGCGCAACGCCGAACGCTTCTTTGGCGCGCAGGTCACAAAAGCGGTCATCACGGTCCCTGCATATTTCAACGACGCGCAGCGCCAGGCCACAAAAGATGCCGGCCGCATCGCCGGCCTTGAAGTTCTGCGTCTGGTCAACGAACCGACCGCGGCATCGCTCGCCTACGGACTCGACAAAAAGCAAAATGGAATTGTCGCAGTCTATGATCTGGGCGGCGGCACGTTCGACATCTCTATCCTCAAGCTTCACGACGGCATCTTCGAAGTGATCGCAACCAATGGCGACACGCATCTTGGCGGCGACGACATCGATAATCTGCTGATCACGATTGCACTCGACGACCTGCTCGGCGACCTTGGTCTCGACTTTCGTCGCAATGGAGAAGCCGTTCAAGCCATTCGCAAGGCGGTCATAGAGGCTAAGATCGCGCTCTCCTCGCAGTCTGCGGTGAAGCTGGACGTCGAATTGCCAAGCGGCAAGAGCTATCGGCGCGAGATCACGCGCGCGCAGTTCGAACAACTCATCAAACCTATCATCGACCGGACGATCGGCCCTTGCAAGCAGGCGCTGAAAGATGCCGGCCTCAAGCCTGAACAAATCGACGAAGTGGTTCTCGTCGGCGGATCGACTCGCATTCCGAAAGTTCGCATGCTGGTAAAAGAACTGTTTCATCGCGAGCCGCACACGGATCTGAATCCCGATGAAGTCGTCGCGCTGGGCGCGGCTGTACAGGCAAATATTCTCGGCGGAGGATCCGAGGCCACCGAGAACATGCTGCTGCTCGACGTCACGCCGCTATCCCTCGGCATCGAAGTTGCCGGCGGAGTCACCGACAAAATCATTTTGCGCAACTCAACGATTCCCGCGTCTTCCACGCAGTTCTATACGACGCAAGTCGACGGGCAGGCCAACGTTGCCATCCATGTGCTGCAAGGTGAGCGTGAATTGGCGAAAGACTGCCGCTCGCTGGCGCGCTTCGATCTCAAGGGCATTCCGCCGATGGCCGCTGGCATGGCCCGCATCGAGGTGAAATTTCTCATCGACGCCAACGGCATTTTGCACGTCTCGGCACGCGAGCAGCGCAGCGGCAAGGAAGCGGAGATTCAGGTGCAGCCCAGCTACGGACTTACCGACGAGCAAGTCGAAGGCATGATCCTCGATTCGTTCGACAGCGCGGAAGAAGATTTCCGGCAGCGCCAGGTCATCGAAGCACGCAACGAGGCTTCGACGATTCTGGCAGCTCTCGACAAAGGCAAAAAAAGTCCGGCCTGGGGACACCTTACTACCGACGAAAAGAAGAAGATCGCGAAGATGGAGAAAGCTTTGATCGCGGTAAGGGCCGACGAAGACTATCAGGCGATCCGCAAAGCCATCGACGCTCTGAATCAAGGCACGACGCGTCTAGCGGAACTGATGATGGATAGTGCAGTGTCGACCGCGCTGAAAGGCAAGACCATGGACGAAGCCGACATGGGCGAAGGCCCAACCGCCCCGCATCCCATGGCGAAAGCAGAATTTGAGTAATGGTCACATGCAAGAATTGTCATCCTGAGCGGAGTAAGGCTTCGCTGAAAGCGAAGTCTGACGGAGTCGAAGGATCCCTATAGCCGCGCAAATCCTGCAGGGAGGGTGGCAAGAAAAACAAAGATTGAGGTAGACATGTCAGAAGAAAAAAATCAGGGCACCGGCACAGCCACCGAAGAAGCCCCCGGCGAAAACACGCTAGGCCCAAACACGGTGCAGATCACGTTTCTCCCCGAGGGCAAGACCGTGCAGTTCGAGCACGGCAAACTGCCCTACGAGGACCACGGCAAAGAAGAGTCGATTCTCGACATCGCGCTGAATTACGGAATCCCACTCGATCACGCCTGCGGAGGCAATTGCGCCTGCACCACCTGCCACGTATGGGTCAAAGAAGGCGCCGAAAATCTTTCCCCAATGGATGACGACGAAGCCGACCGCCTCGACATGGCGGCCGATTTGCAGTTAAACTCACGTCTCGGCTGCCAGGTGCAGATCACGAAGCCGGGTAAGGTCGTCGTCGAGATCCCAGCCTGGAACCGCAATTACATCTCGGAAGAACACCACTAGGGCAGCAATTGGCAATTAGCAGTTAGCACGGTACTAAGCCTTGCAGACTCGCCGTCATCATCGGGGGCTAATTGCTAATGGCCAATTGCTAATTGCCAACGGCTAATCGCTGATTTCCAAGGAGCTTCCCCATGCCAAAATCTCTAACCTGGGACGACGCCGAAGATATTGGTATCCTGCTTTCCGAGGCGCATCCTGAAGTCGATCCGCTTACTGTGCGCTTCACCGACCTGCACCGCTACGTGACCGAACTACCCGATTTCAAGGGCGATCCGAAGAACTCCAATGAAGGTAAACTGGAAGCCATCCAAATGTCGTGGCACGAAGAATTCCAGGACCGCACCCAAGGCTAAGGCAAAATCGATGTCATTCCGAACCGGGCGCTACGCCCGGTGAGGAACCTACTGTCCCTTTATCCATCACCGCCGCCTGCCTCCGGGAAGAAGATCAAGGCTAGGAAAAATCAAAACTAGGAAACCCAGGACTGAAAACAAGAATCGATGTCATTCCGAATCGGGCGCTACGCCCGGTGAGAGCCTGCCCTGAGCTTGTCGAAGGGAACCTGCTGTACCTTCACTCATCACAGCCGCTGCCTAAGGAGAAAATCAAGACTAGGAAAATCGACTCCGGCAAAGACTCGTGCTTGAAATCGAATCTTCTCTATCTATCCCGCGGTCGCGACTACCGGCTCCTCCACACTCGCTTCGCGCAGAAACTTCGCAGCTTCCTCCGGCGGTGTCGGATTAATGTAAAAACCCGTCCCCCACTCGAATCCCGCCGTCTTCGTCAGTTTCGGCATGAACTCGATATGCCAGTGATAGTGATCGTTCGTGGGATCCTGCGCCGGCGAAGTGTGCACCACAAGATTGTACGGCGGATTATCCAGCACTCGATCCGCCTTGCCGAGCAGCGTCTTCAGCGCCTTAGCCAGGTTCTCGAACATATGCGAGGACGAATTCTCAAACGCCGATTCATGCTGCTTCGGCAGAATCCACGTCTCAAACGGAAACCGCGGCGCATAAGGCGCGATCGTCAGAAAGTTTTCGTTCTCCGCCACCACCCGGCTCCCATTCTCAATCTCCTGCCGAATAATATCGCAGAAGACGCAGCGTTCTTTGTATAAGAAATACTGCTTGGCGCCTTCCAGCTCCTGGGTGACGTTGATGGGCAGGATGGGCAGCGCGATCAGCTGCGAGTGCGCATGCTCGAGCGAAGCGCCGGCCGCTTCGCCGTGATTCTTGAACAGAAGAATGTATTTGAACCGGCGGTCTTTCTTCAGATCGAGAATGCGGTCGCGAAATGTCCAGAGGACGTCTTCGATCCGTTTCGGAGGCAGCGTTGCCAGGCTCGCACTGTGGTCCGGAGTTTCGATAATTACTTCGTGAGCGCCGATGCCGTTCATCCGGTCGAACATGCCCTCGGCCTGCCGGTTCAGCGTGCCTTCAATTCCCAGCGCCGGGAACTTGTTCGGCACCACGCGAACCGTCCACCCTGGCGTGTCCCGTTGCGAGACTGGCCCACCATTCGACCCCGGCCGGTACGCTTGGACCTCGGGCGGCGTCTTGCTCTCGTTTCCGTAGCAAAAGGGACAGAAGCCTCCCTTGAGCTTTACATTTTCCCGCGCGAAATCGGTGGGACGCTTCGCACGGTCTGTCGAAATAATCACCCAACGGCCAACAATCGGATCTTTTCTCAGCTCAGGCACTTACCAGACCTCTTCGACCAGATATTGACGAATCGTAATTAGCGAGTCGTCATTAGCGAATCCCAGATAATTTTTTTTCATCCTACGCCGACAGGGAGGAATTGCGAAACAGTTCAATCTGCGGCTGGCTGGCCTTTGAATGGTCATAGTATACGCTGACCACATCGAATCGCCACTGGCACGAAAGTGGAAAGCGCCGCAAATACTCGCGTACCACTGCGGCGATCTCGCGGCGCTTGTGACGGTCGACTGCAGCTTCGCCGGGTTTTACGTCGCGAGTAGTCCGCGTCTTCACCTCGACAAAGCAGAGAACATCGTTTTCCCAACCGATGAGATCGATTTCTCCCCGGCAGCGCGGCGAACGAAAATTTCGCGCCACCATCGTGTAACCCAGCCTGCGGAGATGAAAGTACGCCGCTTCCTCGCCGCGCTGGCCAGTCCGCAGGTGGGCCGGGCCGTCTTTTTCTGGCAGAGTATATTCCGCCAGCCAATCGAGAAAGCGGATCGCGGTCTGCGTCGGAACTCCAGAAAATGTGCGAAGAGAGAGCATCGTGATCGCTCTCTTCACTGTAGCGGGCGGAGTCTGATGTCCGATGTGACATCCACACAATCATGGGACAAAGGGCGCCGAGACTCCCAAACCGGGAATCAACTGTTCTTCCTTCTGCCCTTCTGCCGCACCCCACCCTCTCGCCGCCGCGCGCTTTAATTATTGCCGAAGAGCCTATCTTTCTTCGCAAGCGCGGTGAAAGCCTTGACAGGTCGGCCCATCCGGGGGAAAATGTCGGCGGCTCGGCTGACCCACTCACCCTTTTCGACAACGGGGCGGACCCGCATGGGAAGAACTTTTGTTTCTAGACCTGATTCGATGGATCCTCGAATATGAATATCTTTTCGAAGAATGGTCCCATCGGAGGAGCACGTGAAAGGACTTCTGTGAGCGCGCGCAGAAGTCTTTCGACCGTCATTTTGGGCTTGTTATTTGCTGCTTCCGCCAGTTTCTCACACGGGCAGACGTTTGACGTTCTTTCGAATTTCGGCCCTGATAATTGGATTCCGATGTATTCCCTGATCCAGGGACCGGACGGGGGCCTTTACGGGACAACCAATCGGAATGGCAACGCCGACGGTACTGGGGGGACGCTTTTCAAGTTTTCATTGACTGATAACACGTTAAGTTCCCTATACACCTTTTGTGTAGAGTCGGGTTGTCCTGACGGGATCAACTCCTCAGGTGCGCTTGTTCAGGATGAGAACGGGCTTTTCTACGGGTCAGCTCCTGGAGGCGGAACATACGGCATTGGCACGGTCTTTAGCGTAACTCCGAGCGGGACGCTAACAACACTTTACAACTTCGGTTCTCAAGCGAACGATGGCATTAACCCGTACTCCGGGTTGATTCTAGCGACTAACGGTAACTTCTACGGAACCACCTACAATGGCGGGACGCATAGCTACGGTACCCTCTTTCGGATTACCAAGGAGGGACTAAAGTCGACAGTCTACGATTTCTGCAAGCTTGCAAATTGCGCGGATGGAAGCGCTCCCTATGGTCCATTAATTCAGGCTGCGAACGGCAAAATTTACGGTACCACGTTCTACAGCGACTGCGCCTGCGGCTCGCCTCCCCCGAGCGGTTCGCTATTTGAGATTACTCTAGATGGCCAGCTGAAAACGCTCCATACATTTTGTATTGAGGAAGGCTGCCCGGATGGCAGCGGACCTGCGGGTGTCGTTCAAAGCAGCGACGGCAGTCTGTACGGAGTCACGTATCAGGGCGGCACATACAATCAGGGCACCGTCTTCAAAATTACTCCGGGGGGTGTTTTTACCACCATCCACAGTTTTTGCAATTGCGGGGACGGGGCGAACCCGGATACGGCGCTCCTCCAGGCCACTGATGGAAAAATCTACGGAACGACTCCTTCGGGCGGAGCGGACGATTACGGAACTATCTTTGCCATCAGTACCGCAGGTACATTGAGGACGCTCCATAGCTTCAAGGATACTGACGGAAAAAATCCCGAAGGTGGCTTGCTTCAGGCTACAGATGGGAGTTTCTACGGCACAGCTGGAAGCGGCGGCTACGGGTATGGTGTATGCCAGGGTAATGGCTGCGGCACACTCTTCCGCATGTCCTTGGGATTGAGCCCGTTCGTCCATCCGCTGACGTCTTTTGGGCGAGTTGGGCAATCTATCGTTATCCTCGGAGATAATTTGGAGAGCACTACCAGCGTCACCTTCAACGGAAATGCGGCGAGCTTCACTGTGGTGTCTGCCACTAGCATAAAAGCCATAGTGCCAAGTAATGCCACGACGGGAATTATCCAGGTCGTTACAGGTAGCGACACCCTCAACAGCAACGTGCGTTTCACTGTAACGCCGCGATAACGCAGACGGGCGGGGCACCCTCAAGTTGATGTCCACGGATCGACTCCCGCCTGAAAGCTGTCAATAGCCTAGTGGTACACAATCGAGCTTAAGTTGTTCACAGCGTTGATGGAATATTTCCGAAACTACGTCGCTTTTGGCCTTGCAGTGTGATATAATGAATATATAGAGTAAAGCTTTAGGAAAACGTATTTCTAAAACAAAGGCGCGGCCCATGGGCTGCGCCTTTTCTTTTGCGCGCCGCGTCTCAATTCCGCAATGAGCAATGTCCCTAGGAGAAGCATGCCCAAGTTCAGGACCTACAAAGAACGCGGCGAATGGGTGGAAGCCCAGTTCATCGCCGAAGCCCTTGGCCACGGTTACACGGTCCTCAAGCCGTGGGGAGACTCCCAGCCCTTCGACGTCGCCCTCAACTTCGGCAACCGTGTCGTCAGGGTCCAGGTCAAGTCCACCAGCTTCCGCGTCGGCACCGGATACCGCTGTCAGATCAGCACCAACTACAACGGCCGCCGTTACAGGCGCGATATGCTCGATTTTTTCGCCGCCTACGTCGTCCCCCAGCGAACCTGGTACCTCATCCCAGCCTGGCTCCTTTTCAACGGCGGCCAAAATCCCACCGGGCCAATGCTTTTTCCCATGCAGCCCTTCAAGAACGATTGCTACTACTGCGAAGTCTACAAAGAGGCGTGGGGTTTACTGCGCCCGAAACCGGAGAAAAAAGAGCCCCGGAGGGGCGGCAGATAATAGCCCCGGACGTAAGTTCGGGGTAAGCCCGCAAGAAATGGAACCAAGTCCCGTAGGGACGGCACACGTTTCCTCGCACGCTCCCACCCTTCCGCAAAGAACGTGAAACGATAGACCACGCGCTTTGGATGACTGTACATTTAAAGTAACGGGAATGCTTGAGATCACGCCAGACGATATCGCGCTTCTGAACGATACAGACCTACGCACTCTGGTTGGCTTGCTTTGTGAGTCGGAGCTTAGATCGCGGGGTCTGTCTGCAGGGGGCTGGCCCATGTTTGACCTTCCTTGCCCACCCCGCCACGAAAGAGGCTGCCCCAGCTTTGCCGGTTTTGCAAAGCTGGGCACCACGGACCCCGACTTCGGCGATTGAAGTCGCATACCACCCGGCTATTTGCAGGGATAAGTGGACTTCCCGCAGGTCTTAACATCCCCGTTTGCTGGATCGTTGACCACGATATTCCCGGTATTCCCGCCGTGTTTAATCTCACAACTGTTGGCATCTACATCGTAGCGCTTCACGGCAAACACGGGGCTCTGGATCATGATTCCGCCGTCGACCGTCTTGCCGTTGGGGTAATGCAACTCAGCCGTCTGCCCGGCGGGTATGTTGCAGATTGCCCCCTTCGAGGGACCAATCGAACACGTACCACCGTTATCAAGTGTGGCTATGAAAGTAACGAGGAAGTGTTGTAGAAGTGGCGGGTTGGACAGTCACCGGCGAATGCGCTGCGAGGCGCGAACGCCAGAAGAAACGCTAGAAGAGAAAATGCGATACCTAAGTTCAGCTTCATTCAGTAACTCCTTTTAGACGCGAGTCACAAGATAACGAAACTATCTTCGATTTACGCGTGGCGCGGATTGTAACATACGCACTCTTACTCGAAGTTATAGTTATCGCGGGGAGTTATAAGATAGCCAGCTCGGGAGAGTAAGTGACGAGGCAAAACAACTAAGACAAGGTTCGTGCAGGTTATTAGGCAGGCTCGGTTAACCTCAAACTCCTGTTGAGTCGGCGCTAGGAAGTCAAAGGCCCCACCCTGCCGCAAAAGCGCGGCAAGGATGGGGCAGCCTCAGTGGTAGTGTCTATCGCCGCGGTAATCTGCGTGACTTTTTAGATTCGCCTACGATCATAAAGCCGAAAGCAATTTTTCCCACAAGAGAAACGCTGTAACTGAGGCGGTGTAGAATCGCGCCGCCGAACACGGCAACGTCCACATCGATTCCGCTGAACGCATTAGGAACTGGATTGGACTGAAGATCCGTGGCCGTTTCAAAGTGGGTTGGCCGCCAGACATCTACCGCACATCCCGCGGCGCTGCCCGACGGATCCACCGAGGAGCTGAGTGCAACAAAGGGCGCCCAGAGATCCAGACTAAATATAATTTCATACCCGTCAGGGGCGTTGGTGGGTCTAGGAATTCCGTAGGTATCCACGGCATAGTTCAAGGCGGCAAACGTGTCGGGAACTAGCGTCACTGTCAAGCGACGCCAGTCATGGGGATTATCGCCGGGAATGCCGGCTCCGCTGCGGCCTTCCGTAAAATCATCGGTTATGATTACCCCGGTCAGCGCAAGCAGCCACTTCTGGTCGGCGATGCTGCTTGGTGGGGCTTCATTCACGGCAAGCGGCTTGGGAACTATAAGCCAGTTTTCTCCTGCAGGTGTAAGACTTATCGGATAACCCATATAGGCCTCCTGCACAGCTGCTTTCTAATAGTGCAGCTACTTTCTTCCAGAGGAAATCTGCGCTTCCTGAGATATTGTGCTTTCGGACATTGAAGCGTTTCATCGAAAACCGCGATTCTAGGAGCCACGTGATCGACGGTCAGACGGCTGCTGGTCCTATGACTATGGGGTAGCTGCTAGGAGGTCAAAAGGCCCCACCCTGCCGCAAGAGCGCGGCAAGGATGGGGCACCCGCAGGACTTGTTTCAAAAAAGAAAAACCGAAACCGAACTACGCTTCTTTACCAACGACTCGGATGCACTTCTCCAGCACGTCGACGGCGACATCGGCTTCTTCTTTGGTCACCACCAGCGGCGGACATAGGCGGATCGAACTCGGGCCGCAGCCGAGGAATAGGATGCCGTGTTCGAACGCGAGTTCGATGATCTGGTCGCGCTCGGCGGCGCCGTACTCTTTTGTTTCTTTGTCCTTCACGATGTCGACGCCGATCATCAACCCACGGCCACGGATGTCGCCAACAAGCTTCAGTCTCGCGGGCCATTTCTCCATGCGCTTCATCATGTGCGCGCCTACTTCGGTGGTGTGATCGAGCAGATGTTCTTTCTCGATCACATCCAGCGTGGCGAGTGCGGCCGCCACGCAAACCGGATTGCCGCCGAAGGTCGATGCGTGCGAACCCGGCACCCAGTCCATGATTTCAGACCGAGTCATCGTGATGCCCAGCGGCATGCCCGATGCGATGCCCTTGGCGATGCAGACCATGTCCGGTTCGACGCCGGTATGTTCGACAGCCCACCACTTCCCAGTGCGTCCGATGCCGCTCTGCACTTCATCGAGCACCAGCAGGATGCCGTGACGATCGCAGATGCGCCGCAGTTCCTGCATGAAGATGGTGGGAGCGACTACGTATCCGCCTTCGCCCTGCACGGGCTCGACGAAAATCGCCGCGACTTCCTCGGGAGGCAGCGTAGTCTTGAAAAGCTTCTCTTCAATGAAGCGCGCACAGCCGAGAGCGAAGTCGTCAGCATCCTGCTGGCCGCCCACGCAGCCGCGATAGACATCGGGATAGCGCACGTGCGTCACTCCCGATATAAGAGGAGCGAACCGTCGGCGCTGCTGCGGCTTCGACGCGGTCAGCGACAGCGCGCCCATGGTGCGTCCGTGAAACGCGCCAAAAAATGCAATGATATTCTGCCTCTTCGTGTGGTACCGGGCTAGCTTGAGGGCGCACTCGATGGCTTCCGCTCCGGAATTGCCGTAGTAGAACTTGTGTGGTCCGGGCATGGGAGCGATCTTTGAAAGGCGCTCGGCGAGTTCGACCATGTTCTCGTAATAGAAATCGGTGCCCGACATGTGAATGAGTTCGCCAGCCTGCTTCTGAATGGCTGCGACCACATCGGGATGGCAGTGTCCGGTCGAAGTCACTGCGATGCCTGCGGAGAAATCAAAGAACTCATTGCCATCTACATCGGTGACGACGATGCCGCGTCCGCTCTTGGCCACTAGAGGATACGAGCGCGTATACGAAGGCGAAATGTATTTCGAATCGCCGGCGAGCACGCGCTTCGCGTTGGGGCCGGGCAGGGCAGTCTTAATCCTTGGTCCGGTAACTGCGGCTCCGGAAGCGGCAGTCTTTTTTTCGGCGATCTTTTTTTCGGCGACAGCAGTCATGGTGTCGGTAGTCATCATTTCGGTAGACATGGAATCCTCCGTAAGGCAGCAGCCACTGGTTCGTGGCCAGTTGTCATTCCTATTGCAATGCGGTCATTGCAACTCGGCATCGCGCGGCTCTGGTTCAGGCACGCGCAGAACTGAGGCAGACAGATAAGGAGAATTGTTAGTCGCTACCGAAGAGGCTGGGGCGCAGGCGCGAAGGCAGATTTGCCCGATAGCGCCGCGGGCACACTAGCGAGTGCAGCCAGCAAATTGGCAAATGCGAATTGGGAGCGTTGCGCAGCATCAGGGCACATCAACTTCGTATCCATTATACGCGGTGGGGTGCTGCGGCGTAACCCCCATTCCGACGGGGGATTACGAGGGTAATTTTGTTCTGGGTATCGCTCCGAGCAGGACAGCAGGTTCCTCACCGGGCGCTCCCGCCCGATTCGGAATGACATCGATTTTGCTTTCAGTCTTGGTTTTCCTAGTTTGATTTTTCTAGTCTTGATTTTTTATCAGAGGCAGAGCGGCTGTGCTGGGACAGCAGGTTCCTCACCGGGCGTACCGCCCGATTCGGAATGACATCGATTTTGCTTTCAGTCTTGCTTCTCCTAGTCTTGCTTTTTCTAGTCTTGATTTTAATGGGGCGACGGTACGGACGAACTTCGAAAGATTCACGTCTTGTCTTCCGGCGGTTTGCTTTTCTCAAGCTCTAACTTGGAAAAGTAACAGCTCTCGTGTACGGCGTGCCCGTTCTCATCAACGGTGCAATCTTCCAATGGGCAAGGCTGACCGCACAGCCAGCATTGCGGTAAGGAAGTGGAAGGCATCATCTTACGAACCTCCACGAACGAAAAAGCGCAAAACAGGCTACCACAAGGCTAGTTCGGAAGTTTGTCGGATGCCCTACAGAACTATGGTTTGCGTGAAATTAAACGGCTCAAAGAGACGGCTCAAAGAAAAAGATCTGTGGAAACCACCCGATGCCGGAGCTACCGCATCTACCTTCCCCTTGTACGGGGTTTGCTCCATTGAATGGGGCTCGTGTGATCTGAAAACATCTGGTATGGTTTTCACACGCCGGCTCGAGGATCGGATTCGGCTGCTCTTGTTCAGGGCGACGAATGCTGAAAATGGCGATGTGAAGCCTATCCTTTCCGCGCTTCGATCCGCCTTGCACGAGCATAACTCCCGGTTAAGAGCATTGGCATCGCGAAAACTTGTACCTACGAAGGCGGCCGGACTATGGAAGCGAAGAAACGAACCCTTAAGGTAACGAAGTGGTTGGGCACCGTGCCGGTCATCGCAGTTTGCAGCGTTTGCACGCAACAATTTAAGGTTCCTCTCACCGCGCTCAATCGAGTTGCGGAGGCGCAGCAGAGCCTTCAGATGCAATTTGCGGGGCACAAGTGCGCGCGCGAGCAGGCGAAGAGCGCCAGCGGGTAGTGGCTCAATTTCGCTTACCGCCCGAGTGATTTTCTAGAGCGATGCTTTTTCCCTGGGCAATACATTTCTAAAACTAGTGATTTTCTAGGGTCAGAGCGCGGCGGAGGCCTGTTCTTCAGTCCAGCATCCCACTTTAGGGATTGCAGTAGAGGCGCAATAGGGGCCCTTCGACTGCGTAAGTGCTTCGCTCCGTGCAGCACTTACTTCGCTCAGGGTGACAAACAAGCCTCCTAGTGCCAGCCAGCAGCTGGCTTTGACATCGCCATAAAGTCCGCCTAGCATGACTGCACTCCCCTGGGCGGGGCAAAACTTCTTTGCTCGATCAAACTATCTCGCATTACCGGATCATCGAAAAACTTGGCGGCGGCGGCATGGGCGTGGTGTACAAGGCCGAGGACACGCGCCTCGGGCGCTTTGTCGCTCTCAAGTTTCTGCCTGAAGATCTGGCGCAGGACCGGCAGGCGCTGGAACGCTTCCGGCGCGAAGCGAAGGCGGCTTCAGCGCTCAACCACCCCAACATTTGCACGATTTACGATATTGGCGAGGAGAATGGGCGCGCCTACCTTGTCATGGAGTTTTTGGACGGGTCCACGCTGAAGCACGTGATTGGAGCCCGCGCGATGGAACTGGAAACGATCCTCGACCTGGGGATTGAGATCGCGGATGCGCTGGATGCGGCACACGTGGAAGGCATTGTGCACCGCGACATCAAGCCAGCAAATATTTTTGTGACCAAGCGCGGACACGCCAAGATTTTGGATTTCGGTCTGGCGAAGGTGAAAGCGGGCCCGACATCATCAGCTCATGTGGCCGACGTCACGGCGCCAACCAACGTGGCGGTTGAGGAGCACTTGACCAGTCCCGGCTCGACCCTGGGAACGGTGGCCTACATGTCGCCGGAGCAGGCCAAGGGCAAAGAGCTGGATTCGCGCACCGACCTTTTTTCTTTCGGCGTGGTCTTGTATGAGATGAGCACGGGCACGCTGCCGTTCCGAGGAGAAACCTCGGCGCTGATTTTTCAGGCGATTCTGGATCGCGCTCCGGTGTCGCCGGTTCGTCTGAATCCCGATCTACCGGCGAAGCTGGAAGATGTGATCAACAAGGCGATCGAGAAAGATCGCAACTTGCGCTACCAGCACGCCGCCGACATTCGTGCTGACTTGTCGCGGTTGAAGCGGGATACTGGCAGCGGACACGCGGTCGCGGCGCAGTCGGATTCGTCTTCGTCGCAGGCGATTGCGCCTGCCGAGAGCGAGGCGTCTCGTCCGGTTGCCGCGGCATCATCAGGGTCGCAAGAAGTGGTCTCCGGTTCCGCAAAGGTTCCGGCTGCATCGTCAAGCGCGGCGGTAATCGCGCGGAGTAGCGGCGTAACAGAGAAGAAAGCCTGGAAGACGATTCTTCCCATTGCCGTTGTAGTCCTAGTGGTTTTGGCGGCCGGGGGATATTACCTGCGCTCTCGAAGCTCGGCGAAGCTGACGGAAAAAGACAGCGTGCTGCTGGCGGATTTTGTGAACACCACCGGCGATGCGGTTTTCGACGGAACGCTGAAGCAAGCGCTGGCCGTGCAGTTGGAGCAATCGCCTTATCTGAACATTGTTCCCGATCAAACGGTTCGCAAGGCACTGCAGTTCATGGGGCGCAGCAAAGATGAGCGTGTGACGGGAAGCGTGGCCCGGGAGATTTGCGAACGGGAACACATCAAGGCCATGCTGAGCGGATCGATCGCGACGCTGGGCAGCGAGTACGTGGTCGCGATCGACGCTACGAATTGCGCTACCGGCGATTCGTTGGCCCGCGAGCAGGTGACGGCTGCGTCGAAAGAAGCGGTGTTGCCTGCGGTGGGCAAAGCCGCGTCAAGCCTGAGGGGAAAGCTGGGTGAATCGCTGGCATCGATTCAGAAATTCGATACCTCGGTGACCGAGGCAACAACATCGTCTCTGGAAGCGTTGAAGGCGTTCGCCGCAGCCGACCAGTTTCGCAACAGCGGCGGCGAGGCCGAATCGATTCCTTTGTTTCAGCGCGCGGTGGACCTCGACCCGAATTTTGCCATGGCGTGGGCTCGCCTTGCTGCCATTTACAACAACATTGGAGAAGAAGATCGAGCGGTCGACGCTGCGCGCAAGGCTTTTGACCTGCGCGAGCGGGTCAGCGATCGCGAACGCTTCTACATTGACGACCACTTTTATACGGCGAACGGCGATATTGACAAAGACCGGCAGACGCTGGAGTTAGCCGTTCGCTCTTTTCCCAACGATTCCAGCGCCTATGCCAATCTCGCACTGGTGTACGACCTTTTTCTCGGGCAGTTCGACAAGTCAATCGAGCAGGCGAACGGATTTAACCGACTGGAGCCTACCGCACCGTTCGGCTACGCCCACGCAGCCGGGTCTTATACTGCCCTGAACCGGCTCGAGGAAGCGCGCGCGACCCTGCAAAGGGCCGTGGAGATGAAGGCGGACAATCTGTTCATTCATCAACAGCAGTATGAGTTGGCTTTTCTGACCGGCGACAACGATGGGATGCAACGGCAAATGAAGTGGGCCGAGGGAAAACCCAGTGAATACTTGTTGCTGAACGAGGCTGCCGCGGTTGCGGCCGGGCACGGCCAAATGCAGAAGGCTCGGGAGCTGCTGAAACGCTCGACGGAATTGACAGATCGACTTGGCTTCAAAGGAACTACGGCGAGTACTGAGGGAGTCTGGGCCCTCGTCGAAGCCGAAGCGGGATATCCGGCTAAGGCCCGCGAACTTGCCGCATCGAGCTCCGCTCTGGCGCATGGCCGGAACAATCTGGAGTACGTGGCGGCGACTTTGGCAATGACCGGAGACGGAAGCCACGCCAAGACGATCATCGACGACCTGAACCGCCGATTCCCGGAGGACACGCTTCTGCGCAACGTGTGGGGTCCCTGCGCGACGGCTTTGGCGGCATTGGACCGAAAGGCTCCGGAACAGGCGATCGCGGCTCTGCAAACAGCGACTCCCTATGAAATGGGCTCATACATGGGATTGTTCCCCATCTACGTTCGAGGGCTGGCCTATCTGCAGGCGAAACGCGGCGCGGATGCGGTGGCCGAATTTCAGAAAATCGTAGATCACCGCGGAATCAATCCGGTAGGCCCAGAGCATTCGTACGCCAAGCTGGGACTGGCGCGGGCATACGTGATGACTGGCGACTCGGCGAAAGCGAAGGCGGCTTATCAGGATTTTTTTGCGCTGTGGAAAGATGCGGATGTGGATGTGCCGGTGTTGAAGGAAGCTAGGGCGGAGTATGGGAAGGTGAAGTAATTGTTCCGCCGGAGAAAAACGGTCGAGCTGCGCTCGACGGACAGCCGAGGGCGGCTGTCCCCACATGGCCTTTCGGTTGTCTCCGCATTCGAATCCATTCCTTAGAATCCATTCCTTGTTTAACTCGTCTGATATCTTTTAAGTTTCCTTCGTCTTCTCGCCTCAATGTCTCAGATACAACGCCCAAGCCGGTTCGCGGTCATCCTTGCCTTCGGACTCGTGTATTTGTTTTGGGGATCGACTTACCTAGCCATCGATATTGCTGTGCAGAGTATTCCTCCAGCGCTGATGTGCGGTTTGCGGTTTTCGATTGCCGGCGTCGTGATGCTGGGAGCATGTGCGCTGACGGGGCATAAAATCTGGTACTCGGCTCGGCAGATAGCGCTGTCGTGCGTGGTCGGAATTCTGCTGCTGATGGGCGGAAACCTGACGCTTTCGTGGGCGGAGGTGACGGTGCCTTCCGGACTGGCGGCATTGATTATCGCGATTACGCCGTTGTGGTTTCTCGTGCTGGACTCGCTGCTGCTCGGCCATCACCGGATTTCGTGGCGAGGCAAAGCTGGGCTCGGGTTGGGGATGGTCGGGCTTTTTGTTTTGTTCTGGCCGGAGTTGCACGCGACCTCGTCATTGGGGAGGAGCGAGTTGTGGCGTTCGCTGGCGCTGCTGGGCGGATCGTTTTTGTGGGCGCTGGGTTCGGTGCTGTCGAAGCGTTGGCAGTCGGGCATGGACGTGTTCAGCGCGACGGGATGGCAGGTTACGGCGGCAGGAGCGGCGAACCTTTTATTTGCCGTGGCCGCAGGCGATTTCTCGCGGGTGGCGTGGACAACGCGTGGCGTGAGCGCCGTGCTGTATCTGGTGGTGTGCGGATCGTGGATTGGGTACACGGCTTACATCTGGCTGCTGGAGCATGTGCCGACGTCGAAGGTGTCGACCTATGCGTATGTGAATCCGGTGGTCGCGGTGTTTCTGGGATGGCTGGTTCTGCATGAACGCGTGGATCGATTTATTGTGATGGGAAGCGTGATCGTGGTGTTGTCGGTGATTCTGGTTACGAGCGCAAAGGTGAAAGAGAAGACTGTGGCGGACGAGTTGCCGGCGGTGGAAGCGGCGGGATAGTGGCTCGGAATTGTGTTGGTCCAGGGGGCTGGCCCTGCCGACGCATTTCGTCCGTGCCGTGTTAGAGTACGGCTGGGCGAGCCACCGGCTCATCTCCTAGGAATCTCACACTCGTGACTCACTCTTCTCATCCGCAGGTCTAATCTCGACGGAATCCATGATGTCCTCAAATTGCTCAAGCTGCTTGAGCGGTCGTTGCACAAGACCCCGAAATAGGCGGGCCAGCTCCTCATTCGTTGCTCCGAGCTCTTTGGCCAAATTAACTCTCGTTTCGAACACTTCCAGCCGCTTGCGTTCGTTCTCAATCTCTTGCGCTTCGATCTGTCTTCGCTTCTCTTCGTTCTCAAGTCCGAGCTTCACTCTTTCAGCTTCTGATCTGTAATTGATGTCCTTTTGCCGTTCATGCGCGTCTTGCTTCCATTTGCGAATAACCTCCAGTGGATTCAGAGTGCCTAAAAATTCCCAAACGCCCGGCGATGCAACTTGGATCGAATGTACCCTTAACTGTAGAGGCTCCGCGAACAGAGCGCCCGCTGCTCGTAGCGATTCTGATGACAACAATGACGTGTAATCCCACGAGCGGCGCTTCGCTCTCAGAAGATCGTGTTCCAGTCTTGTAAATCTTCCGCCCTCTCGGTCACGTCGTACTACTACACGCCCTTGCTCATCACTCAAAGCATTCAGGGCGTAGTCGTTCAGAAGAGTGTCGATGAGAAGAATGCCGTTGTACGCCTCTTCTAGGGCGCTAAGGAACTGGGCAACTCTATCGACCCGTAACCTAGATGTGTTAGAACGAATGACTAGAATCGCGTCGGTTGTGGTCGGTATCCATGTAGCCACTGCCATGCGCGGGATTGTACCATTAGGTGCACCTCATCAAGCTCGATGGGGCATCGTCAAGCTCCCGTTGTTCGTCAGTCCAAGATTGTTGAATCCATAGACGAGCCGACCTGTTCGCGACTGTTGAGAAATGCAGCTCATGAGCGAGCCAGCATTCGCTGTCGAAAGTAACGTAGACGGGTATGGAACGGCGCACTAGCCTTAAAATGGGGAGCAATGCGGTTGCGGCTCCGTACATCATGGGCATTCTCTTTTATTTCGGAATATTCTATTTGGCTGGTCTAGCCCAGTGGATGGTTTTGAAACGACTTACCAAAGAGGTTAACCAACACCTCCCAGACAGCGAACAATATACCGCTTCGATGTGGGCATTTTCGCCGAGGTCAGCTCGCTCACCGATTAACGAGATCAAAATTTGGCGACTGCACCGGCAGCTCTTCCGCGAGAGCTACCTTCCATGGTTACACTTAGCTACTTGGGTCTTGATGATCGTATTCTTCGTACTCTGCGTGCAGTTTGACCGCTCCCATTCCATCGCCCACCCAGGGGTAGTTGTTCTAGCACCCCGATTTCACTCGTTGATCTAGCAGCGTGTTTTTAGCACTGGGGCCTTTAGTCAGAATTAAAGCCAGCGTGGTCTCCGACTATTTTGCGGCCTCTTCGTCTTCTTCTTCGGTGGTCGACAAATCCACAGAGTGGCCGCGAATCATGTAGGTCCGCTTTGTCGCTGGATTTGCCTCGAAGGTTACGCGGGCTGGAGATCGCTGCCAATCCGGCAGCCTGCACGGCGGATCGGGAATCTGCCACTGTTGGGTTTCGACCGCGAGCTTCGTCTCTTCTATCAGCCACTTTACGATCGGCTTTCGGCGATTGATTTGCGCGACCATGGCATAGATTTGCTTGCTATCATCGGAGACGCCACAGTAAGCGGCATAGTCGCGATACCAAGTGACGTCGGAGTAGACGACGTCGAACTCGGGCAAATTGATGGGGGAGATGCGGCCGGTGACGCGATCGACTAACAGCCATCCGCCACGCTGCCACTGCCAGTGCGGCGGGGAGGCGGATTCCTGAGGCAGGCTGTCGTTGACGCGGAAGGCGCGGCGGACTACGAATAAGCGGTCGGTTACTTCGTGTGCTGGGCCAAGCGTGAACTCCTTCACGCGAGCGTCGACGAGAAGCGGACGAACCTTTAGGGCGAGCGGCGAGGCGAGCGGCAAGGTGAGCGCCGGTGCGGCTGTTGCGAGCGCCGCCTTGTCTTTATCCCTATCTTTATTTTTATTACTCTCTTTGCCTTCTGCCGATATCCCGGGCACCCACTGGACGGTGATCCATTTACCGAAAGTAATGACATGAGGTTTGGATGTGGCCCAAGCAGCATTGGGTCGAATCCAGACAACCATCGCAAGAAAAACTAGCCACATAAGGTTTTGGCGGCGAAATTGAAGAAGGTATCGCATGGCCGAGGCTAAGCAGTAAGTCTGCCCGTGCGCAAGGTTATAAGTCACAAATTGAGCCGAGAAGATTCCGAAACTGGGAACCAACAGAGAAAAACGGCGCATAGGGTCATCGATATAGCAACTAGTCGCATGGTTGTGGGTTCAAATATTGAGCTAGAATTAATAACGTAAGTGTGCGATGGGTTCCCCTCCTGATTCTCGTCCAGATGCCGGTAGCCAGCCTTGGACAACCTCGCGTGAAGAAATAGATTTAGGTCACAAGATCGAGCGGTTATTTCCGGTGCGGCGTGCCGCGCGGATTCTAGTGGTTGACGACCATCCCGGTATCGCGGGGTTGATGAACCAATTGCTATCGGCGCGCGGGTATGACGTGGTTACGGCGTCCGATGCCGAGCAGGGCGAGACGGAAGTGCGGCGGCAGTTGCCGGACCTGATTTTGTCGGATGTGAAGATGCCGGGCAAGTCGGGCTATGATTTCTGCCGCGAACTCAAGAGCGATCCGGCCACGCGTCTGATCCCGTTTGTTCTGATCACCGGCTTGAGTGACAGCGCAGATAAGGTGCGCGGCATCGAGGCCGGTGCGGATGACTTCCTGAATAAGCCGGTGCTGGCCGAAGAATTGATCGCCCGGGTGAGCTCGTTGTTGCGGGTGAAGGAGTTCACCGATGAACTGGAGACGGTGGATTCGGTGCTGTGCACGCTGGGCCTGATTGTCGAAGGGCGCGATCCGTATACCGAGGGGCATTGTGAACGGCTGGCCGCTTACTGCGTGGACTTGGGCCGGCATCTGGCGCTGGATCAGGATTCGATCGTCGCGCTGCGGCGGGGAGGGTTTCTGCACGACCTGGGCAAGATCGCAGTGCCGGACGAGATTCTGAAAAAGGGAAGCGATTTGTCAGCCGCGGAGTGGGAGATCATGAAGCGGCATCCGGTTGCCGGAGAGAACATCTGCAAACCTTTGAAATCGCTGCGTCTGGTGCTGCCCATCATCCGGCATCATCATGAGCACGTGGATGGATCGGGCTATCCCGACGGGTTGAAGGCGGGCGAGATCCCGCTGCTGCCGCTGGTTTTGCAGGTGGTGGATGTGTATGATGCTCTGCGGACGGCGCGGCCCTATAAGCCGGCGATGGGCCATGAACAGTCTTCGCAGACCATGCGGGATAAAGTCCGCCAGGGCTTGCTCGATGGGGAACTGGTGAGTGAATTTTTCAGCATGCTTGTCCAACAGCGCAAGGTGGCATGAGCGCCCGGTCCGGGTTATTTCGTTACTAGCTTCTTATCGCAACTTTCTTCATACTTATTGCGCCCGCCGTCTAGAATCGCGATTCTGGGGGCAACAGCTTTCAGGAAAAAGACATCTTATTCGATCCTGCCACGTGGTTGGTAGGAAGCGGTTTATAAGTTAAAAGCTGCAATTTCCAAGAGTATGATGTAGCGCAGTTGTTCTGGGACAATGACTTACAGCATCGTCATTCCGGCTTACAACGAGGAAACGCGCCTGGGTGCGACTCTTGAGAAGGTGCTGGCGTATGTGCGCCAGCAAGGATGGGATGCGGAAATCATTGTGGTAAACGATGGGTCGCGCGACAATACCGCAGAGATGGTGCGCGGGTTTGCGGAAAAGAATCCCATCGTGCGGTTAGTAGAGAATCCTGGAAACCGGGGAAAAGGTTACAGCGTACGCCACGGCATGCTGAAGGCGCGGGGCGATGTGGTGGTATTCAGCGACGCCGATTTATCGTCGCCGATCGAAGAGATGCCCAAGTTGCTGGCCGCGCTCTCGCAGGGCGCCGACATTGCCATCGGTTCGCGTTGGTTGCGCGCGGAATTGCAGACGCAGCGGCAATCGGTGCATCGCCAGATTTTTGGCAGAGTCTTCAATCTGCTCATGCGGATGATTCTCGGTCTGAAGTTCAAAGATACGCAGTGCGGCTTCAAGGCCTTTACTCGTCAAGCCGCGCAAACCATTCTGCCGCTGCAGCGCATCGAGCGCTGGGGATTTGATCCGGAAATTCTTTTTCTGGCGCGGAAGTTTGGCTTAAGCGTTGAAGAAGTCGCCGTTCATTGGGGGCACAGTGGAGACACGCGCATTCATCCCGTGTTGGATGGCGCGCGTATGTTTCAGGAAATGTTGCGCGTGCGCTGGTATGACATTAGTGGGAAATATGACGGCGGATCGATGGGTGCGGCCCAGCCCGCGAAGTCCCTGCCTGGTCCCGCCCCGAGACTTTAACAATCGCTCTGTCCAGTTACGCTGATTTCTGTTTTGCTCCCGAAGACTTCACCGCACCAATAACCATCGCGCCCATTTCCGTTGTCGATATCGGACTTTGTCCGGCACGCACCAAGTCCGCAGTGCGGGCTCCTGTATCCAACACTGCGTTGACTGCGCTCTCAATGCAAACCGCTTCGCGTTCCAGCTGAAAAGAATGGCGCAACAGCAGCGCTGCAGAAAGGATAGCGCCCAGGGGGTTCGCGATTCCCTTGCCGGCAATGTCTGGCGCTGAGCCATGCACGGGCTCGTATAAGCCAACCGGGCCACCAATGCTGGCTGAACCCAACAGTCCCAGCGATCCGACTACTCCACCGGCCTGATCGGAAAGAATGTCGCCAAACATATTTTCTGTGAGCACCACGTCGAAATTTTTCGGGTGTTGAACTAACGACATGGCGGCGGAGTCCACATACATATGGGAGAGTTGCACGCCGGGATAATCTTTTGCGCATCGAGTGACGACTTCACGCCATAGGCGCGAGCACTCAAGAACATTGGCCTTGTCAACGGACAAGACTTTCTTCCGGCGCTTTGTGGCCAGTTCAAAACCCACGCGGGCGATGCGCTCGATGGCCGCTTCTCCATAGGTCATCGTGTTGAGCGCGACGCGAGAGCCGGGTTCTCCCGTGATGGAGCGCGGCTCGCCGAAATAGAGGCCTCCCAGCAGTTCGCGCACGATCATGATGTCAGTACCGCGAACCAGTTCAGCACGAAGCGGCGAACAATCTTCGAGCGCGGTAAAACAGATCGCAGGACGCAGGTTGGCGTAGGCGCCTAGTTCGCGCCGCAAACGCAACAGTCCAGCCTCGGGACGAAGATGGTTGGGATAGTGATCGAACGCGGGACTTCCCACCGCCCCCAACAGTACCGCCGCCGACGAGACGCAAGCCTGAATCGTATCGGGAGGCAGCGGGTCGTTTACGGCAGCGAGCGCTGCGCCGCCGATATTTTTACGCTGGAGTTGAAGCTCATGGCCGAAGGCTTCGGCAACCGCCTGAAGAACTAAGATGGCCTGTTCGGTAACTTCCGCGCCGATACCGTCGCCGGGGAGGATGGTGAGATTCAGAAGCATGCCGAGTTAGTGTATCCCGCCACAACGAGCACTACCAACCTGAGAGGAGTGTCCCCACAAACACGAATTGCTCTCGTCACGTCGGGTCTGATCCGAAGCGGATCACGTTGCCGTCGGGATCTTCGACGTGCATTTCAAGAGCCCACGGATAGTTGGTCGGCGCCATGCGAATTTTCACTCCGCGAGCTTTGTATTCCTCGTGCAGTTTTTCGACGTCTTCGACGCCGATCCACAGCCACGCTCGTCCCTGGCCTTGATCGCCCCGGCAGAGGTAGATGCCGGCCCGGTCGCGGTTTACGCTGGTAAATTCATCGGTGCCCCAATGAATGTTGCGGAAACCGAGAAGTTCCACGTAGAAGTGGAGGCTTGCCTGCATGTCTTCTACGCGCAGGATCGGCTGACTGCCCTCAAAATGGACGCTTGTGGGATTTGGGTCACCCATGCTCGCCCTAATCTACACGCCCCAGAGATAATCTTCCTGGTCGTGGTGCGGGTCAGCAGGCGTTGTGAGCGTCAGGCCGAAGGCATTGCCGGGTTGCGCCAGCGGAAACGGCCGTGGCGTTTCGCGCGATGCCTCGCGGGCAGGGACGCTTGCCGCGGCGGAAGCCACCGCGGGAATCGGCTCGAAAAGCGGGGTGGCCGATGCCGCCGGTTTGTGGGTGTCACGGATCAACTCGAGCAGGTGATGATCTTCGACGTGCTTGATTTTATCGGCCAGCCGAACGAAGCGCCGATAGATGTCATCGAGGGCGCGGCGGTCAAACTGATAGCCAAGCTGTTCGCAGCGGATGGCGAGCGCGTGACGGCCAGAGTGTTTACCCAAAACCAGCTGTGAATCCGGTACCCCGACCGACTGCGGCGTCATGATCTCGTAGGTCAATGGATTTTTTAGCACGCCGTCCTGGTGAATGCCTGCTTCATGCGCGAAGGCGTTTCGCCCGGTGACGGCCTTGTTCGGCTGAACGGGTACGCCGGTGATTTCGCTGAGCATCTGGCTGGCAAGAAACAGATGCTCACCCGCAATACCGACCTCATAAGGATAGCGGTCGCGGCGCACTCGCATCGCCATGACAATCTCTTCGAGCGCGGCGTTTCCGGCGCGTTCGCCGATTCCGTTAATCGTGCATTCGACCTGGCGGGCTCCGGCGGCAATTGCGGCCATGGTGTTCGCAACAGCCATGCCGAGATCATTGTGGCAATGGGCGGAGATCGTAACGTTCTCGATTCCCTTGACGCGGCGGCGAATTGTTGAAATTAACTCGCCGAATTCCGAAGGGATGGTGTAGCCGACTGTATCCGGAATGTTGAGCGTGGTGGCGCCGGCGGCGACGACTGCTTCGAGCACCTGACAGAGAAATTCCGGATCGGTGCGGGTGGCATCTTCGGGCGAAAATTCTACGTCAGGACAGAGCGACTTGGCGAAGGCCACCGCTTCGTGGGCTTGCGCAAGGCACTGTTCGCGCGTGATGCGCAGCTTGTACTGCAAATGAATGTCGGAGGTTGCGAGGAAGACGTGAATCCGCGGGCGCGCGGCATCTTGCAAAGCTTCCCATGCGCGATCGATATCGGGCCGGCAGGCGCGAGCAAGCCCCGTGATGATGGGACGGCGGATGACTTGTGAGATCGCTCTTACTGCTTCAAAATCGCCATCGGAAGCGATAGGGAAACCGGCTTCGATGACATCGACCCCCAGACGGTCGAGCTGGTGGGCCAGACGCAGCTTTTCCTGATGGTTCATGCTGCAGCCTGGCGACTGCTCCCCGTCGCGCAGAGTGGTGTCGAAAACCGTAATGCGGACGTGTTCAACGGCCATTCGTTTTTTCTTCCTTATCACCATCGGAACAATGCTCTTGGTCTTTACTCCTCTATCGTACGGCGAAGGTCGACTGAAGCAATACTTATAATTATTAAGCGATCATTAGGCGGGCTTCTATGATAAGTTATACTAATGTATCGCTAAGTTTATATTAAGTGGACGAATATGGAGCTTTCCCAATTGGAAGTCTTTCTAAGTGTGGCTCGCGAGGGCCGATTCTCGCGAGCAGCGGAAAAGCTTTATCGAACCCAGTCGGCGGTAAGCCAGACCATCCGCAAGCTGGAGGATGAACTGGGTGAGAGCCTGTTCGACCGATCATCCCGCGAAGGTGTTCTGACCGATGCCGGCAAGGTGCTTTACGAGTATGCCGAGAAGCTGCTGAACCTGCGTCACGATGCGCACGAATCGCTGGCTGAATTGCGGGAACTGCAAAAAGGGAAGTTGGTGATTGCAGCCAATGAATTCACCGCGCTTTATCTCCTGCCGGTGCTGGCGGAGTTTCTTCGGCTGCATCCCATGATCAAGATTACAGTGCAGCGAGCGCTGGGCAGCCACATTCCAGACGATGTCTTGCAGCACAGCGCCGAATTGGGAGTGCTTTCATACAAACCGGAGGAGGCGCGCTTGCACTCGGTCGTAGTCTATCTTGACGAATTGGTGCTGGTGGTTCCTCCGAAGCATCCGCTGGCAACAGCGAGTGAAGTGAGCATCCGGCAGCTGGGTGCGGAATCCTTTGTGGCGCACATTGTTTCTTCGCCGTATCGTGAAAAGGTGTTGCAGACGTTTCAGCGGCATAAAACGCCGCTACATATGGGCTTGGAGTTGCCTACGTTGCAGGCCATCAAGCAATTCGTCGCCATGGGGAATGGTGTTGCTTTTATGCCCGAGATCAGCGTGGAATCGGAACTGGCGCGTAGGGAACTGGTGCGCATTCCGGTACGTGAGCTCCGCGTCCAGCGCAAGCTGCGGTTGATTTACCGCAAAGAGGCCGGGCTATCCCATGCGGCGCGAGCGTTTCTAAAAGTGGCAGAGGTTGTGGCGCTGGAGCGAGCCGGGCGCTACCGTTTTCAGCGCGAGACCTAACTGCGAAACCTCTGCGAAAGCTTTAGAAGAGCGGGGACATGACAGAGCTACGTCCCCGCCCTTGAGGTTGTTAATATTCGATTCGTAACGCGCTTTGTCCATCCGCGACGCGGATCAGCAGTCGGCGCAGAGTTCCTCCGAGGCGTATGCCCCGGACTGGAATGCCGCCAGCGCTTCGTTCAAGTCAGCATGAATTTCGAGCACCGAATTCAGATTGGTAATATCGAACAGTTCGCGAACCAGAGGGCTGGGACTGGCGCACCTCAGCTCCGCATTCCGGGATTGCGCCCATGTATGCAAAAGCACGAGTTCACCCATGCCCGCACCATCGATGAAACTGATGCCGCTAAGATCGAGCAGCACTTTGCCCCGGTCCTCAATTACCTGGCCTACCAGACGCGAAAGCGCAGCAGCCTCATCGCGGTAGACGATGCGGCCCTGGCAGTGAACGATCATGACATCTTCAAGACTGCGAGTTTGCAAATTGAGCTTCAACGTCGACTCCTTACAATAGTGTTGCAGGTCAGAATGTTTATATGGCACGACTAGGTTTGCGAGTTTGTCCTGGTGGAATCATCGTAATAGATAGACGTGCTTTGTGAGCTTTTGGAACCATGAAAAAACGGTAATTTTTCGATTTGACGTGCCAAAGCGGTACCCCGCACAATTTTGCGGCACGGGCATCTTGGACGTCCGCTACACTGCATCTAACGAATTTCACGCATTCAGGTAGAATTTGCTGCTGGCATGATTGCCGGGGAGGAACTATTTTCGTGTCGAAAACCGCAGCCGTGGTTCTGGGCTTCTTGAGTTTCATGCTGTTTATTAACGCCTCACGAGCTCAGCTCATTCCTAGTGGAAATGTTTATGTTGGAGTTTCCGAGTCGGATTCCGTAGACGTGGTAAATCGGTATACATTTCGCGGCTGGAACGCGTCGGCCGAAGATATGCCGTTTCCGCGTTATTCTTTTCTTGGGATCGTGGTCGACACCAGCGGCTTTTACCGGAAGGGAATTCAGCAGTACGACCTGCTTTTGGGCCCGCGGATTTCTCGCAATTATGGAAAGTGGCGTCCCTTCGTGCAACTCATGGGAGGATTCCAAAGAGAGACGTCGGACGGCGTAACCCACTATCCCGTTGCGGAGGACCTCGGCGGCGGAGTCGATCGCAAGTTTCATTTATTGTTCCTGCATAATTTTTCCTGGCGGCTCCAATTTGATTACGTCCATACCCGCCTGCTCAGCGCGAACCAAAATGAATACCGCGGATCGGCCGGACTGGTATGGCGCTTCTGAGAAACCTGATCTCGTTACCACTCTGCGACCATAAAGTCGGAAATCGAGATTCGCTTGCTTGCGGCAGGGCTGGAGCAACTAATGCTGCAGCGCAAATCCGTGGTTTGTAATTTTTTGTCATTCTTGAACGCGCAGGAACGCCAATCCTCCGAGCACCGGCGCGCAAAATCGACGCAACTCTCAGTTGACCCAATCCTGCCTTCGCGCATCTAAATTTTTCGGATCAAATTCAAATCAGGGTTAGACCTATCAATTTAGAAAGGCAGGGTTAGTATCGTCATGCGAAAGACTGGACTCATCGTATTTGCTTTGCTGTTGTTCGCGGGTTTGGCCAGCGCCCAGGTTCCCAGCGGCAACGTATTTTTCGGCTACTCCTACTACAACACTGATCTATCGTCGATCGACCGCGCCAATACCAATGGTTGGGAAGCATCGGTTGAAGGAAAGATTCTCCCGTTTATCGGATTCGTCGCCGACTTCGATGCCCACTACGGCTCGCAGAACTTCGAAGGAGCGTGTATCGCTGGGTTTGCAACGACCTGCGGGACGTTTAATTCCGATGTCACCGAGCACAATTATCTGTTTGGTCCACGAGTTTCATTCCCTGCCGGTAAGTTTCGTCCGTTCGCGGAAGCTTTGTTTGGAGCCGGCCACGTCGATGTAAACGGCGTCACTAGCGATACTTCATTCGCCACTGCTCTTGGCGGTGGCATCGATTACAAGATCATCAAGCCCATTGCCTGGCGCGTCCAGGGCGATTATGTGCAAACTCGTTTCTTCGACACCACGCAGAACAATGTGCGGATCTCGACGGGTATTGTGTTGCGGTTCTGAAAAAATCTAGTATTTTGCCGGCTGAAGGCGCAACGCTAAAAAAGGGTCCAGTTGGTTGGCTGGATCCTTCTCTTTTGGTGGCCACAGAAAAAATCGCTCAAGAATCGCGAAGATTTTGCCTAGGTCTGCCAGTACTTGTGATCCCGTAGGAAGTAGTTTTCATTCCAATAGTTCATCGCAATTTTCAGGAACAGCCAGCCCACGCGCAGATGTCCCATCCTTTGGAAGCGGCGATTGGTAGTGTAGACGCCTCCACGGACGATCCCGAAACGGCTGCGCGCCACTTGCTGGCTGAGCAGGTAATCTTCTGCGAAGGCGACTTGCTCATGAAAACCACCTAGCTCGCGAAATTTCTTGGTGTCGAACAGCATGAACATCCCGGTGGCGAACGGATGGTGCAGGCGTGACATATATTGAAAAAAATCGTTGCCTACGTAAAACAATTTGTCGATCCAGTTGCCGTTGCGGCAAAGAATGTTCGTGGTGACGCAATGAAGCTGCTTGTGCTGCGCCGCTTCCACCGCGCGGCGTACGACGGAAGGATGTGCCAGTTCGATATCGGCATCGAGGAAGAGCACGTAATCGCTCTCCGCCTGGGCCGCGCCCAGGTTGCGGCCAACCGAAGGCATACCGCCGCGGATCACGCTCACGTTCAGGCGGTCGCGAAAGCCAAGAACAATTTCGGGCGTGCCGTCGGTTGAGTTCGCGTCAGCGACCAACACTCTCGTACTCGACATCTTCGAGTAGTCCTGATTCATCAGCGAAGTCAGTAGCCGAGGAATCAGCCTCGCCTCGTTCTTGGCTGGAATCACGATCGTCAGCTCGCTCGATGGACTCGTGCTCGTTGTAGTCATGCTCGCTATAGTCATGGATGCGAACCCCCTCTTCATCAACGGTGAGGTAAGTCAGGCGGGAATCGACCCAGCCGCCTGAGTTGTAGTAGTCGATGCCATCCTGTTCAACATGGACAGCCTGGTGCGTGTGGCCGCAGAAAATGCGGTTGGCGTCGTGTTGCCGCGCATAATGCAATGCTCCTGCGGAAACTTTCGAAGACATGCGAAGCCAGCGCGTATTCAGCCGGTCAATGAGCCGTGCGATCGGCTTGTTCTTGAAATCGAGCTTCTGCAGTTGCAGATAGAGTGAAGTGCCAAGCGTATTAAGGCGGACGTTATTTACTTGGAAGCCATCGAACTGATGGCCATGGATCGCAATGTGCCGCAGTCCACCGTATTGCCAGGCGTAATGCTGATAAACCCGCACGCCAACCAGATGCGACATGATGTTGGTGAGCCCGTGATCATGATTGCCCTCCACCCAAACCACTTCCACGTTTCGCTTGGGATTCGATAGCTTGCGGATATAGCCGAGAAACTTCCAGTGATCTTTGGTCAGGCGGGCGAAGTTGAGGTCGGCAAAAATGTCGCCGAGAAGGATCAACCGCTGGAAGCGATTTTCCTTAAGCACGCGCGTGGCTTCGCGGGCATGGCTCGTCTCTGCACCGAGATGCAGATCGGAAAGGATCAGCGTGTTGTAGCCATGCAGATCCACACCTCCGTTGTAGCAAGGGAATGTTACGGGGTGATTAAATGTGCATCAATATTAGTGCAGTAGTAACCAGAGCGGTAATTGAATGGCAGGAAGGGAGTTAACTCGGCGGAGGGGAAATATTTCAACAGTGTAAATAGCTAAATTTCACCGCACGAGAACGTTTGAGTTCTGTTATTTCTGAGTAGGCGGAACGTATTCCTTGGGCAGGGCCGAGCCTTCTCCAAAGAAAAACTGATCCATCTGCTTCACGATGACTTCCTGGTCCTCGCGGCGGGCCGGGTTCAAGCGGTATTCGTTCAGCAGCATCTTGCAGTGTTCTACCCACATCCTCCAGGCTTGCTCGGAAACATTGTCATACACCTTGCGGCCAAGGTCGTTATCGAACGGAGGCTCGTCCAGGCCGGGCAATTCTCTTTTGAGTTTTACGCAGAAGACGTTGTGCGCCATAAAATTCCTTTGAAGGAAAAGAATCGTTAAAAATCGATTATACGGATGGAGAACGGCCTTCGGCTATCGGTTTTGCGGCTTCGGCAGGATTACTTAGCTTTCGGTCGGCACACGGAGGGAAGACGGACGTCGAAAGCCGTCATTGAGGCTTTGCTATTGCCTGCGAATACTCAGCCAGTATTGCCGCCAATTGTTCAGGGCTTACAGGAGACTCTTCCTTCGGGTTATTTACAGCGGCGGTTAGCTTTCCCTTGATGCCCACATAGACCGCGTTATAGGGTTCATCGCCAACATTTTCGACCTCGTGCTTGAAGGGCGGAAACCATCGAGCCTCGCCAGCCTTGGAATAAACCTCCGTGACCTTGCCGTTCGGGTCGGTGAACCTTAGGTGTCCGCCTGTGACGATGACCACCACGCCGCCGGGGTGATCGTGCATCTGAGACCTCTCGTGCGGACCATAGTGGACGCTTACCACTTGCACCCGTTCATTTTCAAAAAGCAACCGGTAGTGCTTGGGTTCTGCTTTAGTTGGGTCTTGTGCCGTCGCGCTATTCACCACGAGACATAGAATCACAGCTGCGCAGAAATATCTGCACAACATGGCCGCCCCTCCTGCGCTAAAATTTGAGATGTCCTTCTGACCTGAGGCAACGCTACTCTGCGGTACCAAGCCTGTCAACGACGGGCAGCCACGCTGCCCCAAAGTGGTTAATCGGGGCTAATCCGAGTCTGTTCCAGCGGTGGAGGGGGCTGAAAGAAAACGGCGCCGCGGGTGCGGCGCCGCCTCTGAGCTGTAAAACGAATCCGTTAACCGCTATTTCTTTTCCTGATCTTTGTCCGGAGTCTTCTCTTTACTCTTGTCCTCGATCGAGAGCAGTTCCACTTCAAAGATCAGCGTAGAGTCAGGGCCAATGTCGGCGCCCGCACCGCGCTCACCGTAAGCCAGGTCGGGCGGAATAAAGAGCTGCCACTTCGAGCCGACGGACATGAGTTGCAGCGCTTCGGTCCATCCCTTAATTACTCCACCAACAGGAAAAGTCGCGGGCTGGCCGCGTTTATAGGAACTGTCAAACTCTGTTCCATTGATGAGCGTGCCACGATAGTTACAGACCACTGAATCGCTCGCTGAAGGCTTCGGTCCCTTGCCTTCTGTGAGAATTTTGTATTGCAGGCCGCTGGGCAGTGTGACGATGCCTTCCTTGCCTTTGTTGGCGGCGAGAAAATCCGTTCCTTCTTTCTTGTTCGCTTCTCCGGCCTGTTTCATTTTCTCCTGCTGCTGTTTACGCAAGTCATCCTGCACGGCGCTGATTGCGGCCTGCGCCTCGGCGTCGGTCAGCAGAGTCTTGCCACCGGCCAGTCCATCTTTCAAGCCGCGGGCAAGAATGTTGGGGTCCACGGGAACCGACTGCCGTTGAAGATTCGCTCCCATCTTCATCCCGAGGGCATAGCTGAATTTGTCTTTTTGAGTCTTGAGTGTCAGAGGAGCCGCGGTCTTCGCAGCGGTTGCCGGGCGCTTCGCCGCCGAAGAGGGAGTCTTGGTGGAGGAGGCTGGTGGAGTCGCCGGCGCCGGAGTTTGCGCCAGGGCGTGCCCGAGCAACAAGGTTCCAACCGCCAATAGGTTGATTGCTGTCTTCATAGATTTATGCATTGGGGTATTGTTTCATCGCTTGGGAATCTCCGCAAACGGCGGGCGTAGGAATGATTGGATTTCAGCCGCTTATAACAGGTAAAGACACACGTAGAGGCGAGATACCGATTATTTCAATGACGCTGAATATAGTTCACCTTGATCTCGGCGATGCCAGAGCACTCGGAGATACGCGCGCTGCCGGTCTGGGTGGGGGCAGTCACAAGGTGCTCATTCTCCGTTTTAGTCTTCATCGATTGTTGGCTCTCCGATTGCGGGTCTATCCACTTGTAATCCACGGCTGCGTCGAACGTGGTGTAGCCTTTTCCCTGTTTTTTGTCGCGGAAGTCGAGATAACAAGTCTTCGCGTCGTCAAATAATTGCACGCGGTATTGGATCTCCGGGCTGTTCGACGCATTGACCCAGTCAGTTTGCTTCTGGGCAAGGATTAATCCAGTCAAGAGAAGAACCGACACGAATATCGCACTGAGTTTGCTCATCCTGTCCGATCTCCTTTCGCGAAGTTAAATCCCAAGAAAATCCTGCCGTCCGCGATCGGAAAGTTAACTGGTGGGCCCGCAAGGATTTGAACCTTGGACCAATGGATTATGAGTCCACTGCTCTAACCGCTGAGCTACGGGCCCGACTTCTCGGGTGCCGCACAAGTAAACTATTTATACGCCGTTTCTCGACTCGATCCGAAATCCGGTTTCGGCCGGTGCCACGCGAGCCCGAATCCTGGCAGATTTGGTTACGACCCTATTCTGACACACACTTCCCCTAGGATGAGTTGAACATGCAAGAGGATTCCAGCCACCTGAGCCCAATCCAACTACGGCCTTATTTGAAAGGGCAGGTTGCTTTTCAAAGTTCCCCCGGCGGTCTCCACTGTGACGTATCCAGAGGCGGCTCCTGCCGGAACGGCAGCGGTTATGTACGTATCCGAGTTGATCGTAAAGCTAGCAGGAGTCCCGTTGAATGCAACTGCGGTTGTTCCGCTTAGTCCCTGCCCCAGGATTTTCACACTCTGTCCAACCGGACTCGAGGTGGGAAGCATTTCCACAAGAGGATCGAGTCCTACGCTGAGGCTGTAGACAACTCCGCCCCCTGTTCCGCCTTGCACGTTCGTTCCGTAAAAATTCCCGTTCGTAGCCTGGATCATCGTGCTTTCCGGTGAATCGCCGTCGCTGCAGGGGAACCCTGCCGCGCAAAACCTATAGAGCGTAGTCTGCGCACCCGCCGGAGTCACCGAAAAAATCGTTCCGCCATGCTGAGGGCTGTTGCCACCTACCAAGGTTGTTCCGTAAAAGTTTCCGTCGCTGCCTTCCACCAGCCCCGCGTACGGATGTCCTCCGTCCGTGCAGTTGGCTTGGGAGCAAAAGCTGTAAAGCATACTGGTATCGCCGGTTGGCGTCATTTTAAATACGGATCCCTTGCCGTTTGCGCCGCCGCCGTAAGTCGCGCCGTAGAAATTCCCATCGCTACCCTGGATTATCCCCCACTCGACGTAAAGGCCGAGGTGAAGATTATGCAGTATTGTCAAAGCGCCATCGGGCGTAATCTTGAAGAGCGTTCCCCCGTTCTCGCTCCCACCATAGTTGGTGGCGCCATAGAAATTTCCGTCACTCGCTTGAATCAATTGCCCCGGCCTTCCACCATCCGCGCAATTGGCCAAAGCGCA
>Ga0210391_10000290_pt1 | contig 57317 bp, 49 predicted proteins | sample IncBWC12OmetaG_FD_160573 | JGI IMG/M metagenome (GOLD analysis project Ga0210391, IMG submission 160573) | Forest soil microbial communities from Barre Woods Harvard Forest LTER site, Petersham, Massachusetts, United States - Inc-BW-C-12-O ...
TATGGCGGGTCCGTCATCACCGAGGCTGGCAATCATCCAAAGGTTGCAGCACTCGTTTACATCGCCGCCTTTGCTCTCGATGAAGGCGAGAGCTGTGCGTCCATCGAGCAAGCCCTGCCACAAGCGTCCAAGGCCTTCAAACCAGACAGCAACAACAACTGGTGGATAGAACAGGAACATTTTGTGGCTGACTTCGCTGCGGATATCCCACGGGATGAGGCAGAGTTTATGGCTATATCGCAAGTGCCGATCTCGACCGACGCGTTCACCCACCAAGTCACGAAGCCCGCATGGAAGACCAAGCCCACCTGGTACATGGTGGCCAGCGCAGACCGATCGATCAATCCGGACCAAGAGAGGATGATGGCGAAACGCGCCAACGCCAAGACGGTCGAAGTGAATTCCAGCCATGTGGCCTACATGTCTCATCCGAAGGAATCAGCCAAGCTCATCGAAGAGGCTGCTACCTCCGCGTCAGCCACGGCAGCAGCTTGAAGAGCGTCGGTGCCTCCGCCGATTCAAGCAAGACCGGCGGAGGCCCGGGTGAACATCGTCTTCGGAGAAGAACACAATGAACGATCGCATCACTATCGAAGGACACGACGGCACGTTTGCCGCTTACATCGCGAGACCGAACACTTTGCCGACTCCCGCCGTCGTTGTTCTGCAGGAACTGTTCGGTGTGAACGCCGACATCCGCAAGCACTGCGATGAATTGGCGGAACAAGGTTACGTCGCGGTCGCTCCAGACCTGTACTGGCGGCAGGAGCCAGGCGTCGACCTGAACGTCACCTCCGAAGCCGACTGGCAACACGGCCTTCGCCTCTATTCGGCTTATGACAGAGATGCCGGCGTAAGGGACATCAAGGACACGATCGACGCAGTACGTACTCTCCCGGAATGCAACGGCAAGGTCGCCTTGCTTGGCTATTGCCTCGGCGCGCTGATGGTCTTCATGACAGCCGTCCGCAACGACGGCATCGACGCCGCGGTCTGGTATCACGGTGCCGATACTGAGAAATATCTGGGAGAGGTCGATGGGCTTCATGCGCCCCTTCTCATGCATGTAGCCGAGGAGGATGAGTTCATTTCCAAGGCCGCACAAGCGGAGATTAAAGCGGCACTTGCTAAGAAACCGAAGGCAATGGTCTACAGCTATCCGGGTCAGAGTCATGCCTTCTCTCGGCATAATGGGGCGCATTACAACGCCGCCGCGGCTCACCTTGCCAACGGTCGGACGAGCGAATTTCTACATCAGCAACTCCAGTGACCTCTGTTTCGGACGACTGGAGCACCTTCGCCTTCAGCCAGGACGGTGTTGTTCGCGACGCTGAAAAGCAGAGTCGAGGCTTGAGCAAAGCAGGACGAATGCTACTATGCAGTTCGGTCAAGGTGCGGGCTGCGCGTAAAGAGATTCGAGATGACAAGAAAAATCGAGATAGAGCGGTTCAGTCTGACGACTTCCAAGCAGTTTGATGAAGTAATAGCCGGTGTGAACGCTGCCATCGGTCATCCGGATATGGCTGAATTTGGGAGATCAACCCACGAAGCGCGCTCTTTTGCCGAGCTGAAAAGCGCAGTTGAGAAAGGCCTGAGCACAGTTGGACTGATGCTGTTTATGCAGTTGGATCACGGCGCGATTCTGCGCAAAGAAACGGGCCGCGAGACTCCGAAGATGATTCGCTTCGTCATTGGCAATCCCCTAATCATGAAGGAAATGGTCAAGCATGTTCCGGATGCAGGCTCTTACGCGCCGGTTACCGTGCTTGTAGATGAGCGCGCCGATGGCGTGCATTTGTCATATGACAGGATGGCGAGCTTCTTAGCCCCTTTTGGGAATCGCGACGCGTCAGAGGTCGCCCGGAATCTGGATAAAAAAATCGAAGATCTCTTGCGGCAGGCTGCGGCTTGAGCACCAGGGTGCGCCCATCCTCCAAAGATCCGCTCACTGCGTGCCCAGGATGCCAGCTTCGATTATCCTCAGCATGACGGTCGCCGCTGAGCGAGCACTTTTCGTGATTGCTCTCGGTTCCGGCGAACGTATGCCTGCAAGAAGGTCAACTGAACATCACTGCGAAGTTAGGCTGGACTCGACGAGGTAAAGAATTCCGTAGGCATGAATCGCGCGCTGCGAAACCTCCGCCTCATCGAATCCAGTGTGGCACATAAGCCTAATCTGCAGCAGCATTACGGTTTCGCCACGTGCGCCGCACCCCATAATGAGCCCGGGAACTTTTGACAGGTTCCGCCGTTTCTGAGGCCAGACTCTCACAACCAAGGACACTCATGAATTCTACGAAGAACCTAAGCAGACGCGCAGGCTTGCTGTATGTCCTCGTGTCCCGTTCCCAAGGAACGGAAAGCAGCCTAGGTTCATTCGACAAGGGATGGCGAACCTCCCACCCCTCATTTCTTTTTGGTCGCAAAAAGCGCGGCAAAGAGAACCCGATTGGGCTTCTCCCTGCATCCTCATCCCGCTGCCAGCCCCGCTCGCCGGTCCTTCGCGGCAGGGGTCGAGTTCCTCCTCCTGTACCTTCCCCTAGTGACGAGTGCCAGTGTTCCCATTAAAATTGACCCATTTGATCTACCCCTTGCCAACAACTGGATCGTATAAGCACCGCGCAGCGTAGTACCCATCGCTTAGCTTGCGCCAGGTTGGCGCAAGGGGAGCGGAGAGTAGAATCTTGGGGTTGCCAGATGGTGTGAGAATGCAGGCGAGTACGCAACACAAAGCCGGCCAGCTAGATGGCGCGAACGGAGATCGCGCTTCTGATGAACACTCGTCACTAAAAGCCCAACTGCGCGCCGCGGCTGACGTGATTCCGGGTCACGTGTGGTACGCAACTCCTTCGGGAGCCCTCGTCTTCATAAATTCAAGAAGCGCCGATTATCTCCAGCTACCAATAGATCATCCTCTTCGACTCGGAATCGACGTCGGCGGAGCATGGGATTCCCATATTCCTCTACTGCATCCAGAGGATCACGAAGAAACACGCAGGGTCTGGTCCGCTTGCCTGCGCTCTGGGAGTGCAGGCGAGGTAACATTTCGAGTTTGCGATCCAGATGGGAACTACAGGTGGTTCTTGAGCCGAGCCGAGCCCCTGCGAGATGGCGATGGAAATCTTATATGTTGGGTTGGGGTAAACATCGATGTTACGGAGCAACAACGGCTAACAGAGGACCTGCGGAGAAGTGAACGCGAAGTCCAGCAGATCTTAGACCTCGCTCCTCAACTTATAGCTGTTTTTGGTCCCCGCCGAGAGCGTCTGTATGTCAATCGCATGAGTCTCGATTGCTGCGGCATCACTCTTAAGGAGTGGCGCGACTCAGGGCCCGGTGCCGAGGTTCATCCCGATGACACTGAACGACTCAGTTCACAATGGGATCGTGCTATTTCGAGCAGCTCTGCATTTGAAGTTGAAGTACGGTTCCGCATGAACGATGGAATCTATCGCTGGTTTCTCATTCGTTGTAATCCGGTGCGCGACGACCAGGGAAAAGTCCTCCGCTGGTACGCTGCATGCACTGATATCGAAGACCGCAAACGAGCCGAGGATAGGCTACAACTCGAGAATGCTGCATTGCGTGAAGAGCTTAACCAAGCATCGATGTTCGAGGAGATCGTTGGCTCCTCGGAGCCTCTGCACAAGGTGCTGTCCCAGCTCAGAAAAGTGGCGCTCTCAGACTCAACAGTTCTCATTCTGGGTCAAACCGGTACGGGCAAGGAGCTGATTGCGCGCGCCATCCACAAGCGGTCCACGCGGGCGGGGAGGTCGTTTATCGGGGTGAATTGTGGTGCGATCCCAACGTCACTGATTGCTTCCGAACTCTTCGGGCACGAAAAGGGAGCGTTTACCGGCGCCATACATCGCCGTTTGGGACGTTTTGAAGCCGCGAATGGCGGCACCATTTTCCTGGATGAAGTCGGGGATCTGCCTCCGGATATTCAAATAGCTTTGTTGCGAGTGCTGCAGGAGCGCGAGATCGAACGTGTTGGCAGCGACAGACCCATTCCGGTGGATGTTCGAGTCTTGGCCGCAACCCATCGCGACCTCGATAAGCTCGTGAGCGAGGGAAAGTTCCGCCAGGATCTCCTGTATAGGTTGAATGTTGTGCCAATCGCAATACCCTCACTACGCGAGCGAGCAGCCGATATTCCTATCCTTGTAGAATACTTCATTGCCCGATTTGGAAAGAAGATGGGGAAGGAGTTCCAAGCCATTGAGAAGAGGACTCTGAAAATCCTGCAAGAGTACGATTGGCCGGGAAATGTCCGTGAATTGCAGAACGTAATCGAGCGCGCCGTTACTCTCAGTGACTCGGAAGTATTTACGGTGGATGAGGCGTGGCTCAAGCGAGGACCTTCCGAAGACAGAAACTCCAGCGAGGCTCTTAACAGTGTGCTGGTAGCCCACGAAAGACAGGTGATCGAAGCTGCGCTTGCTCAAAGTCATGGGCGGATTTCGGGGCCTGCAGGCGCTGCCATCAAGCTAGGTATTCCCGACTCCACCCTCGAAGCAAAAATCAAGCGCTTGGGCATCGATAAATATCGATTCAAATCCCGGATGGATTGATCCTGCCAGCCCTCACCTCATAGCTGTGCTGCTATTCCTGCCGACGTTTTTCCCATAAAGCGTGAAATCCCGAAAATGCGCGACTTCGACTGGCGCTAAGTCATTGGGGAAAAACGCAATGGGAATGGCCTCTTCCTTGCGATGGGGCGTATGGCATCCAACTCGCCAAGCGATAGGCAATCTCATCGTCTTAAACGATGATGAGGTTGCACCCCACACCGGCTTCGGACTCCACCATCATGCCAATGAAAGTCAAGAATCGCGACGACCACGGGAATGTCGGTGAGACTCACGCTGGCGATGTGCAGGTACTTGGTGCCCGCTACAGGGCAGATTGAAGTGAATGGTGTACCGGTCCGGGCCTGTGAAGGCCTGATCATCCGAAATGAGGAACGAATCTCCATCAGGGCGGTAGAAGAAGACTAGTTGTCACCGCAGCCTAGGCGAATGCCGGCAACTAATCATTCAAAGACATGAAGGGCATCAGCATGAATCAAAATTTGGATCAAGTGAAGCACGGACAGTCAGAAGTCCCGGTTGAAGATTTGTTTCTTCGTCGTTGGAGCCCGCGAGCCTTTGTGGAGACTTCCATCGATACCGATACGTTGAAAACGATATTTTCGGCAGGTCAGTGGGCGGCTTCATCGTTCAATGAGCAGCCGTGGCGATTTGTCATCGGCCGCAAAGGAGATTCGGTGTGGGAACGGATTTTTGGGTCTCTCGCACCGCCAAATCAATCGTGGACAAAGTCTGCACCAGTACTTTTTGCGTCATTCGCGAAGAAGACATTCAGCCAAAATGCCGCTGCAAACCGTGTGGCTCAGCACGACGTAGGAGCTGCCTCGGCTCAAATCTCGCTTCAAGCAACGATTCTCGGTTTGCATACTCACGGAATGGCCGGATTCGACCCCGAGAAGCTCTCGAAGTCCTTGGGTGTGCCAGAGGACTTTGAGGCTGTAGCGTGCTGGGCTTTGGGGTACCGTGGCGATCCCGAGACGTTGAATGAACAGCAGAAGCAGATGGAACTTTCTCCAAGAGGACGAAAGGCACTAGCGGACATTCTGTTTAGCGAGTGGGGATCGTCGGCTTTCTGAATCGGGATAGCCAAAAAAGTTCGGTGACCATGTCTTTGCATCTCCCATTAGCAGAGCTGGGGATCGACAATGACGTTGAAGCTCAAACGGACTTGCGAGAAACACGGGACTCGCATTCGCTTGTCTGGCGAGCTCCGCTATCCTCACCTCGTTGAAGTGCATGCTGAGATCGAAAAAGCAGGGCAACCGGCAACCCTAGATCTTGATGAAGTGGAGGTCGTCGACATCGACGGAATTCGCTTGCTAAATGAGTGCAAAGACCGGGGCATCCGAGTGGTGAACTGCTCCCCGTATATCCGCGAATGGATGCTTCAAGAGAAACGAACCCATCAAGGCAGGAAATGAATAGCGAAGTTTTTTGGGTGATGTGCATCGCCTCGTTGTTCTATCCTCATCTATCGCGAAATCCCGAAAATCGGGGAGACTTCGACGATATAAACAACAGAAACTAAAGAGACTTGGAGTGGCCTCCCTCTTGCATATTCACTAGTCCCGCGCGTAAGCGCGAGCGATTCATCAGGAGATGAGGAAATGGATAGAGGTGACAGCACCCCTGGAATCGAGTTGGCTCGTCACTGGATCGACGGCGAGTGGGTTGGCTCCGATACGGTAGCGAAATCGATAAGTCCTTCCACTGGGGAAGTGCTCGGCCAGTACTCCGCAGGTGGACGTGTCGAAGCGGCAGCCGCAATTGCCGCAGCAAGAAAGAGTTTTGACACTGGCACTTGGCCTCATGATCCTCAACTCCGGTCGCAAGCGCTTCGAGAACTCGCCGACAGACTCGAAGCGCGCGCGGAGGCGATTGCACGGATGCTCAGCCGCGAGATGGGCAAGACGTTGCGGGATGCAACGTGGGAAGCCACGTCGAGCCCATCAACACTTCGTTACAACGCGGGCACTGCACTCTCGCAGACCGGCACATCATCCGAGATCGCGCCGGGTCTTGTCGCGAGCACCGTGCGTGAGCCCATCGGCGTCGCTGGAATCATCGTCCCATGGAACTCCCCTCTGGCACTGCTAATCCGTGCGCTAGCGCCAGCTTTAGCGGCTGGCTGCACCACGGTGGTCAAGTTGCCAGGTCAAACTGCGTTGACCAATTCGCTCATCATGCAGGCTGTCGCGGCGACAAAGAGCTTTCCGAAGGGTGTGGTGAATATCTTTACCGAGTCCGGCAACGGAGGTGCGCCTCTCTTAGTTGACTCCTCCGATGTTGACGTCATCAATTACACCGGCAGCACCAAAGTCGGTCGTCAGGTGGCTGAGAAGGGTGCTCAAACTCTGAAGAGGATGGGCTTGGAACTCGGTGGAAAGACACCTCTGGTCGTGTTTGAAGATGCCGATATCGACACCGTAGCGCCGTTGGTAGTTACCGCGCTGACGAAGTTCAATGGCGAGTTCTGCATGACAGGTTCGCGTGTTCTGGTGCAGCGAAGCGTTGCAGATGAATGGCGAAAGCGAATTGCAGCTCTTTTAGAGAAGGTCGTGGTCGGCCGCGCCGATGACCTAAGGAGCGACATGGGGCCTTTGGTTGATCGAGCAAACGTCACACGCATCGATCGCTTCGTAGAAGATGCAAAGCAGTATGCCCGGATCATCGTTCGTGGCGGCCCAATTGTGGACGGCCCACTCGCGGCTGGCGCGTTTTATCGCCCATCCATGTTGGAGACCGAGGCGTTGGACGTTCCGTTGATCCAAGAAGAGATCTTCGGGCCGGTGCTGAGCTTTGAGACATTTGCGAGGGAGGATGAGGCAATCAGCCGCGCGAATGCCACTATCTTCGGACTAGCCGCTGCAGTGTTCACGAAAGATATCGATCGTGCGCAGAGAGTGGCACGCGCAATCAAGGCTGGCACCGTGTGGACAAATACTTGGGGTGTGCTCAACGACGCATTCGAAGAGGGTGGCTTTAAGCAAAGCGGTATCGGACGCGCGAGGGGTGTTCGTGCCATGGAAGAGTTTCAGGAAATAAAGACACAGATTCGCGTTGTTGCTCCTGCGTCCACAAGTAGACCACGTACCTAATCACCTTCGAAGGAGAAATTTGATGCCCGTTCCTAGCTTGCCCAAAGTCGGCACTCCGCCTGCTCCAACTCCTCTACGCAAGATTGCACTTGAGGAGCACTTCGGCCACCCTAGTCTGTTCATGCGGGATAGTGAGGGGCGATTCGAGACCCGTAAGGAAGCCGCGATCGGCCATCTTGGGCCGGAGTATTTCGAGGTCGTGCAGAAGCGCCTTCTGGACTTTGACGCGACCCGCCTTCAGGCTATGGGCAAGGCCGGCGTTGACAAGGTGTTGCTCTCGCTCACCACATTCGGCATCCAGGCAATCGCCGACCGAAACAAAGCCCAAGATACCGCTCGCACGGTGAACGATTTCCTTGCCGAACAGGTGCGAACGCATCCGGATCGTTATGTTGGGATGGCGAGTGTGGCGCTTCATGATCCCGCCCAAGCTGTACGCGAACTTGACCGTTGCGTCACCACGCTCGGCTTCAAAGGGGTAATGATAAACGGCTACAGTCAGATCGATACGGACGACAACCTGCTGTATCTTGACGACCCTCGGCTGACACCGCTATGGGAGGCTGTGACAGCGCTCGATATACCGCTTTACTTGCACCCACGTCCATCGCACAACGCGGTCCAGTACGACTCGCACCCGGAGCTGACAGGCGCGGCTTGGGGATTTGCCCCAGAGACGGCGACACATGCACTGCGCATCGTCTATAGCGGCGTGTTTGATCGCTTTCCGACCGCGAAGCTGGTGCTCGGCCATCTGGGCGAGGCCCTACCGTTCTTCGCGTGGCGCATCCAGCACGGAATCAACTTTAGCCCGAATGGCCGCATCACGAAGAAGCGGCTCGCCGACTACTTTGCGGAGAACATTTGGGTCACGACAAGTGGCAACTTCAGCACGCAGGCCCTTCATTGCACATTGCTGACGATGGGTTCCGATCGCATCCTTTTCTCCAACGACTACCCATACGAGGACTACGCTGAGGGCGCCGAGTTTATCGATACCGTACCGATAAGCGAAAGCGATCGTCGCAAGATCGCTTACACGAATGCTAAGGCGCTTTACAAGCTTTAGAACAGCATCGCGCATATAGATCCATCAACCCACTAACCGGCGTACACAGGAGCTTCAGATGAAAACCCCGCTTGAACTCGTGCAGTCGCTACTCTCGAATCCCACCAACATCGAAAACGTGCGCAGCCTCACCACCAACGATGTCACTTATGTATCCCTGAACTTTAGCAACCCTGAGTTGCACAAGGTCCTTCCCTGGGCCGGCACAAATCGGGGAGCGCAGAGTATCGTCGACGCGTTCAACGGAATCGGTCGAGTTTGGGAGACGAAAGCATTCGAGGTCAGAGACGTAATCGTCAATGAACATAGGGTCGCGATGTTCGGAAGCTTTACCTACAAGACAAGGACACTGGGGAAGGAGATTACTTCTCCCTTCGCGCTGCTCGCCAGGGTGACGGACGGCAAGATCAGCTATGTCCAATTTCTGGAGGACACGTTCGGCACTGCTAGTAGCTTCCGCGCGTCCGGCGCATGGAACTTCAGAGGCGTTGCAACCGGAGGCGACGTTAGCGTCGGCTCTTAGCCTGTAGAGCTTTGGGCTTGTGCCACGACGTGCAGGATCGAAAGGGAAAGAAGCATGAAGATAGTGTCGATGATTGCGAGGTATCTGCTTGGGCTGATTTTTACGGTCTTTGGCATGAACGGCTTCTCGACGGTCGTTCATCAGCCGCCGCCGGCGAATCCGCTGGCGGTTCAGTTCTTCGTTGCCATCACCACAGCACACTTTGCCGCCTTCTCCTTCACCGTCCAATTGATCGGCGGACTGCTTTTGCCTTCGGGCTATTTCGTCCCACTAGCTCTGACGCTCTTGGCAGCGGGACTCTATAACATCCTTGCGTTTCATCTGACCCTTGCCCCGGAAAGCATTGTTCCTGCATTCGTATCGGGCTGTGTTCTGGATTCTGGTCTTTATGCAATACCGCGCAAGCTTTAAGGACATTCTTGCCGTAAAGCCCATATATGAAGATCGTTAATCTGACCGTCAAACGGAAGGCCTCGCAGAGACGAGCCATTTTCTTAGGAGTCGTCTTTGCGATCTGCGCTGCCATGATAGGCGGCCCCGCGACCACTCAGATAATGGCGCAAGTGCACTTGCCGAGTGTGAATCTGGGAGACACTAACTTCGAGGATGGCTTTGCCGACCGCGGATTGCTGCTGGAGGAGTTTCCAGATGTTTACGTCTCGGGCAGTTTGAAAGACAGCAACGGCGCTACTGTCGGAGGGAAGAACACTCTGACCGCGATTAGCACTACTTCACACATTGCCTACATTAGCGATAAGCGCCTCTTCGGAGCATGGCTCGGAGTGGAGGTTCTTGTCCCCATCGTCGATGTGCAGGCTAAGCTTGCGAACGGAACGGACGCTACCGAGCGAGGTTTCGCCGATCCGATCTTCGGGCCCTTCGCCCTCCAGTGGGCTCCAAAGCGGATTGGGCGCGGCATCTTTGTGCATCGCGCATTACTCGACATAACGGCGCCAATCGGCAAGTACAGCGACCAGCGTGCAGTCAACATTGGAAACCATTTTGTGATGGTCAATCCATACTACGCATTCACTTACGAGTGGCCGCACAATTTGGAAGTGAGCGCACGATTCCACTACCTTTGGAATTCCGTGAATAAGGACCCATTTGTAGGCTTCGGCATTCAGAACATGCAGCCAGGGCAGGCCTTCCACACCAACTATGCTACTTCGCTTGAGGTGATGAAAGACGTTCGGGTGGGCTTCAATGGGTACTGGTTACAGCAAGTAACAGATCACCAGATAAATGGTCAGAATGTCCCGAATTCTAAAGAGCGGACGATTGGACTTGGCCCAGGAATCCAAGTGGGCGGAAACGGTCTCTGGCTAAGGGTAAACAGCTATATCGAAACAGATGTTCGTAATCGTACTGTGGGGACCAGGGTGACGTTCCGCCTTTCCAAAGCGCTGTCCATTCCGCGATCTAAGCCATAGATAGGAGACAATGCCAGACAAATCCGCTAAGTAATTCTGGTTCTGCAGCATTAGCGATCAGCCTCCTTCAGGGAAAGTGGAGGATACGAATTCTTTGCGTCATGCGGGAGGGCCCCATACGCCTTGGTCAGCTTAGGCGCCTGATTCCATTAGCCTCGAAAAAGGTGTTAGCAGAAATCTCAGAGAGCTTTATGTCGCTGGGTTGATTGCGAGGAATGATTTGAGCTCAGAGCGCGGTGGTGTGTAAAGAGAAGAACCCGTCCAGAAACTGGCTTTGAGGAAGTTGGCCAGTTAGTAATGAGAAGTCGGCTTGCAGGAAGTGATCGCGATTGCTCCCGGTTGAAGGCTAATCGGAAGTAAGCAGGGGTTGCGTTCTGATCTCCACCAGTCCGCGCCTGGGACTGGTGAGATCCACGGGGTGCTGGCCAGCAGCACGGCTGAAATTGGGGGCCGACGCTTAGGCGAACATCGGCGCTGGTCACAGAGTGGTCACAAAACTGGGGCCACTCTGCAAAGTTAAGTTGTTGAATAACCAGGCGGATAGGCTGATAGTACGCAGCCCTGAAAAGGCTGGCGTCGGCGGTTCAACTCCGTCCCTGGCCACCATCATTCTAAATAACTTAGCAGCGAAGACCCGAAATTCTTCACGCACGATCCCACCCACGATTCTCAACGGACGACCAGCGATTATAGGGTGCTCACCATGACGGGCCAGTTCTTCCTGCAGATGCCGCGGGAGAACTGGGTCAAAGTTTTCTTCGTCCGGAGCGGTGCGAACGCAAGATTGCCAGGGGTTGCGGTATCCATTCCGCTGCCGCCAGTCGGGTCTTAAACCAGCATATACGACAGGGGGAAGCGTGCTGAAGGGAAATGTGGATCTTTGTTACGAAAGCCGAAAGAACGGGCGAGCGGCAAAGTGCCATGTTCTCCGAACGGATAGAACCTCTTGGCAAAGCCTCCGAGACCGCCGCTTTAAATCTTTGTTGACATCTCTTCAAGGCGCTGGCACCATCCGTTGCGCGCCCTCTGGATAACAGAAACGGATCTACAATTAGGCAGTGCAGTGAACTGCTTCCCGGGTCGCACGACAGAAGATGCTCGCTACCGATTACTCTCGTATGAACGGCAATCTGATGGTAAGGGTAGCGAAGCTTGTTAAGGATGATGGAAGATAAAAGATGGCACAAGCCCGCGGTCCCAGCCTCAAGCGTTCCTTGATCTCTCCTCCTGTGCGCAAGGAAATGGATGCACAGGACGCTACAAATCCCAAGCCTATTCCAGTCATTATTGTGCTGGCAGAATCGAAGGAATCGCCAGAATCTGGGATCGAACTATCGAAGCGGTTGGTCAAGAACTTCTTGCGTGAGAAGAGTTATTCCACGAAGGAAAGCGATTTCTACTTATTTGCTAGCTTGCGTCCTGCCGATATTGAAGATCTTTCTGACCATAGGGAGTGGATTCACAGGATTTGGAAAGACGAGACCACGTACTCGCATCTGTTGGAGTCAACGGAGTCGATTAAGGCTCCGGCCTGTTGGAGAACCTTTGAGGCACGGGGAAAGGGAATTACCTGGGCCGTTTTAGACACCGGTATCAAGGCAGATCATCCGCACCTTGCCAACTGTGTGGACTTGGCATTGAGCAAAAATTTTTCCAACTCCCCTGACTTGGAAGATAAGAATGGCCACGGTACGCATGTGGCAGGAATCATTGCTGGCATCGCTAAGTCGAAGACGGATGGTACACCATACAAAGCCGCTACGTTCGTAGAGGATGATGACGATCCTGAGATCGTTGAGTTAGCAGGCCTGCCGAGCGGTGTAGCTCCTTTAGCAACGCTGATCAATGTAAAGGTACTGGATGATGATGGTTCTGGGTCGAGTTCGAATGCAATTCTTGCGTTGGAATATCTTCGGAAGTTAAATCAATCGAGTAGAACTATCAAGGTAGATGGCCTGAACATGAGCTTAGGTTATCCCTTCGATCCGAAGTGGTATGGGTGCGGTCACAGTCCTCTATGTGAAGAAGTCACGCGCGCCGTGGAATCGGGACTTGTAGTGGTGATCTCGTGCGGGAACTCCGGTTACGGCACAGCCAAGTTGGACACCGGCCAGGAAGTTCCCACTTGGATCGCTCTTTCGATCACAGATCCAGCAAACGCCGAAGGAGCGATTGCGGTTGGTTCCGTGCATAAATCTAAACCGCACACTTACGGCATCTCCTATTTTTCGTCCAAAGGCCCCACCGGGGATGGAAGGCAAAAACCAGACTTGGTTGCACCTGGCGAAAAAGTCATTTCATGTTCGATTCATCTCGATAAGGGATACGAGTACGAAGAGCGGAGTGGTACCAGCATGGCAGCACCGCATGTTTCTGGAGCAGTGGCAGCCTTTCTATCCGCGCATCCTGAATTTCGCGGCAATCCAGCATCCGTGAAGAGTATTTTCATGAAGACGGCAACAGACCTGGGCCGCAACGGCGCATTTCAGGGCGCGGGCCTGATTGATCTGATGCGAGCGATTACGTCGGTATAGAGGAGAATCTATTCATGTCGAAGCTAAAACAGTTTCGGGACCCTGACCTATCCCTTTGGCAGTCGGCGGTTGACGAGGTAGTAGCCCAAAAAACCGGCGGGACTCGTTCTCAGGATGTCGGTGGCGGAACGACGGTCGCCCGGCCCGACACAAGTCAGTCGATGGTCCGAGCAGCAGCAGTCGATTTGACTGCCGATGAGTCAAACCAACCCTTGCAGCCACCAGCAGAGATAACTCCGGCTGTGGCAGAAGGCGCTCTCGATGTGGCGAAGTATTGCTCCAATGTCGCACGCAAACTGGCTTGGGCGATCATTAAATGCGATGCGGTCCAGGAAGCGATATGCCGCGAACAATTGGGGAAGTACACCGTGTGCGATCCGGGCTGGGCGGAGGTAGTCGAAAAGTATGTTGAGTTTCAGGCAGAAAAGGGAACGGTACCTTACCGCGTTTACACCGACATCGATCAGTACGTGATCGATGGAAAAATTCCAGACAACAAGGCGAGGATAGCGATCGTCGGCGATTGGGGCACCGGCCAAGACCCGGCAAAGAAGGTGTTGGCACAAATTGTGCGCAAGCAACCGGACGTTGTAATCCATTTGGGAGACATTTACTACTCTTGCACGGATTTTGAAATGCAGCAGTATTTTTACAATATATGGAGTTCGATGTTAGATCTTTCGAAAACGCCGACCTTCACACTATCCGGAAATCACGACATGTTCGCAGGAGGCGCAGCCTATTACAACCTGATCGACAAGCTCCAACAGCCGGCGAGCTATTTCTGCCTGCGAAACAAGAGCTGGCAGTTTGTGGCGCTTGATACGGGGTTGCACGATCGAAAGCCAGGAGGAACCGATCCCACATATTTAGAAACGACAGAAGTCGATTGGTTTAAGAGGCGGATCGATCAGGCTCAGGGACGGCGCACGATACTGCTGACCCATCATCAACTATTCACTGCTTTCGAGGATATTGTGCCCGGCAAGGCAGTCAATGACACGCTGAATGCGCAGCTTGGACCTCTCTTGCCTCAGCTATCGATTTGGATCTGGGGACATGAGCACAACCTTGTGATTTACAAGAAGCAAATCGGAATCCTGGCACGTTGCGTTGGACATGGCGCTTTTCCAGTCGGATTGGGTGAGGTGCCTGATCAGCCTTCGCATCCTGAGATTCCGATTGAAAATTTCAGATTAGATGCTGGGGACGCCTTCTATACGCACGGCTACGCACTTATCGATCTGGATGGCACAAGTGCGAAGATTTCGTACTATCAGGATTCTGACGAGGACAATCCGGTGTTTGTAGATAATCTATAGCTTAGCTCTCGGCTTCAAGATAACCTTGTAAAGAAGCCGTCGACTCGAGGAACACCTGCAGCGTTTTCTGGAGCGCGCAGCGCCAATTCCACGAGTCATCCTCCGGCCGTCCTGGCATTGCTTGTGCCCGGTCCGAGGGTGAAGTAAAAGGTAGCGCCCTTCTCGACTGTGCCTCCCGCCCATACTTGTCCGCCGTGTCTTTGAACGATGCGTCTCACGGTTGCCAGGCCAATGCCGTTTCCCGGGAATTCTGCCGCGGAATGCAGCCGCTGAAAGGGTTGGAATAGACGGTCAATAGACCGGGAGTCGAAGCCGCTGCCGTCGTCTTTGACAAAATATACTGTCCGGCCGTTTTGTTGCTCCGCTCCGAATTCAATGCGAGCGTGTTCATGATGCGATGTATACTTCCAGGCATTTCGTAACAAATTGTCCATCACGATTCGCAGCAAGCGAGCGTCAGCGTTTATGTTCGCAGTTGTGGGTGCGACGAAATCTACTTTTCGACTGGGCTCATTACGGCACAACTCTGCCATGATTTCGTGGGCGAACGCACTAAGGTCGATTTCCTCGCGTCGCATGGCGCTGGTCGTAACCCGGGAAAGGTTCAGCAGATCGTCGATCAATTCCGACATGCGCCTGGCGGCGGCGCGGATACTCAACAGTGACTGTTTGCCGTCCGCATCAAGCTTGTTTTCGTAATTCTTTAAGAGCACATAACTAAATCCACTCATCATGTCCAGCGGAGCGCGTAAATCGTGCGATACGGAATACGAAAATGCCTCAAGTTCCCGGTTGGACGACTCAAGGTCACGAGTACGCTCGGAAACGCGTTGCTCCAGTTCGTCGTGAGCCTTCTGAAGCGCACCGTCACGCCGCTGAATTTCCCGCAACATTTCATTGAATGAATCAATCAAGACAGCCAGCTCGTTTTGTTCCCGAGTGGGAGTTACACGCACACTGTAGTCCCGATTCCGCGACACTTTACGCGCCGTTTCTGCCAACTGGATAATAGGTTGAGCCACAGATTTACGAAACGCGGATGAAATCAACATTGCCACGAGAAGTGAAATCAACAAGACCGAAAGTGCAATAAGAGCGTATCGTTTAAGTCGCTGGTCGATCTCGCCAAGGTCGGCGCGCAGGTATACGAAACCAACAAGTTTACCTTCGGAAATAATTTCGCGAATCAATACGACATGTGCGGCTCCAAACCGGTAAGTTTCGATCTGATCACCGGAAAGCAGAGGCAGCGTGAGCATCTGATCCCCTACATCTCGCCTATACTCGGTAAAAGGACGCTGGTCGAGCGTCAGTATTCCAGCCGACGCTATATTGGTTGAACTCTTCAATGCGGAAAGCGTCCTGGACGCAGCCTGAGGATCGTTGAAGAGAATGGCGGAAATACTGTTGGATCCAATGAGCTGCGCTTGCGCTGAAAGGGTTCGAACCAAACCTTGCCGGAAAGTAAATTGATCGTAAGCGAAAAATCCGGCACAAGCCAGCAACAATGCCACGCCACTTACCAGCATGTTCATCATCGCGAGGCGAGTTGAGATCGATCGCATATGCGTCGCCGCCATCTCTAGCTTCCCGGAATCGGTTTCTCAATTACTTTGATCGCGACCTTCAGCAGCTCCGAACTGAGTACTAAGTGAGACTGCTCCGCGGCTGTGCGATTTACTTCGAATCGGATCTTTCCTTGCTCTGTCAACAAACCAATGGCTCCTCCGCGCTGGGCAAAGTTTCGCATGTCGCTGACCGTAAGCATTCTCAAGCGTTGGGCCGCGGGAAGGATTGCCGCCAGATGACTTTCCTCCGATGAACTGACAAACAAAACGCTGCACTGTGCCGCCTCTTGAAGGCCGGAGAGGCGTTTGACCGTAATCTTGCGGCCATCGATGTTTTCGCCGGCGACCGTTGAATCGAGGACCGCCCCGAACGGATCTTTCCCGAGAATGCAAATTGCGAGAGAGTCGGGGCTCGCATTTCGATCTGGCCACCGGACAAACTTTCCGAAGTTATACAGATAAGCCGCTTTGACTTGAGACTCTGTTGGACGAGCGTCCTGTGCTTGAAGGGGTGTTATTAACAGCAATGCAGTGAGAGCAAACAGGTATGGCACAATCAGATTTATACGTCGTGTACGACGCCTAGAATGCCCAATGACAAAACGCTGCCGGTGCGCTCTATACATCGCCTGGGAATTCACCGTGTCCACGTAATCTGCCCGTAAACGTTTCGTTTAATCTCTATCAACGGTCCAGGGTCTACACCCCCGAACTCGGGATGGTGAGGCTGGAACAAATTTCTACCCACGGCCGATAACTTGAATTGCCGGCCGACCTGCCAGTCGAATCGTGCATCTGCGGTTGAGTATGCGGGAACCGTCAACGCCGGCAGAATGCTGACATAGCGATAAGTAAGATCGAAGCTGAGGACTTTCGCAAAATCAAGTCTGGATTGTAGCGATACCTCATGCTTGGGACTGGACCCTTCGACAATCGGCCCAGTGCCTATATCCAGCGAACCCGGAGACTTCTTGATATTCATCTGCAAGTAGGAATAAGACGCGCGTAAGCGCCAAAAAGTCAGCGGCCTCCACTCCGGGGAGAATTCAATTCCTTTGGTCGTGCCTAGAAGGCCATTTCCGAAATCAGCGGGGAGAAGTAGGTGAGGGGGCCCGGGATTCGTCTCCTCGAATGGAGCTCCGATGATATCTTCGCTGAAAAGATCACTGTAGTGATTGTAAAAGGCCGCGACGTCGAAGTAGAGCGATTTGCGCAGCAGAAGGCGATATCCAGCTTCATAACCATTGAGCTCCTCCGATCGAAAGTTAGGATTAGGATCGAAGCGCGCAAAGAACGGCAGTCCATTTACAATCTGGCCTGTGTATCCGAGGAGAGAAAAATTCTCTTCCGCAGCGGATGGAGTTCGAACGGCGTGTGTGAAAGCTGTCCATAAACTTTGCTTGTCGGATGGCGTCCAGAGCAGGCGACCGGTGGGTTGCAATTGCCATCCAGTGTAATTCGTGCGCAGAAACTTAGTGCCCAGAGTTAAGACGAGGTGTTGATCGACAAGTGCGATTTCGTCCTGCAAGAAAGCGGTGAGCAGGCGATCGGTTCGCACGTTCGGTTCGAAAGTAAGGCCGGGAACAACCACAGGATTGTCACCACGACTGAAGCGTGCTCCAAGACCCCATGAAATCTGCTGCCGTCCAGGCAAACGAAAACGGTCGAGGAAGTCGATGTCGTAGGTGTCGCGTAAGTCTGCGAAATTGGGCTGATGGCGATTAGTGCGGTCATAAAAAGCCTGAAGCTGGAAATCCTTGCCCTCCTCGAAAACTCTTTGCCATCGCCCCAGAACATTTCCGCCCGAGAGCCGTTCGGTGCCGTAAATCGTCTGCGAGTAAGGCTGCGTAAAATTAGCCACGTTTACAGCCGTGCCTGTTCCTTCGTCGTAGATATCGCCCTGGAAGGTAAAACTATCGCGGGTGTTCTTCGCCCAATCCGCGCGGAATCCGGCCTGCGTTGCCCGCCAGCGGTCGAAGTTAATCCCATCAGGGTGGTATTGTGGGGCGCGGTCAAAGCCTAATTCGTACACGCGGTAGTCGAGATTGTTCGAATTGCCGCCGCCATAACGTGCATTGAAAAGTCCCTGCTCTAGATTTCCACTTGAGGCGCTGACCATAGTTCCATGAGTGTTCTTAGTATGCTTGGTAATGATGTTAATGACGCCGTTCACTGCGTTCGGTCCCCAAATTGTGCCGCCGGGTCCGCGGATGACTTCTATGCGTTCTACATCCTCCAGTAATACGTTTTGTACTTCCCAATAAGTGCCGGCAAGCAGCGTAGAGTAAACCGTGCGGCCATCGATGAGCACAAGCACATTTCGCGTAAGGTTACTGCCGAAGCCCCGAATTCCGACGGACCAAGTGTGGCTGTCGGCTTGCGCAACCTCTACACCCGGTGCCAGGCGTAATGCATCAGGGATGGTTGTTGCTCCCGAGCGCTGAATGTCCTCTTGTGTGATTACATAGATCGCCGCTGTAGTATTCAGCGCACGCTCCGGCGACTTGGCAGCGGTGGTGACCTCAATGTTTCCCAGTTGCTCCAGCGTCAACTGCTTCACAGGATTTCCAGACGATTGGTCCGCGGCTGAGTCTGACGTTTCGGAAGGGACGGGCAGCCCAAAGAATTTCAGAGAGAATACAAACAGGAGGGGAAAGAGGAAGACTACATTCCATACCCTAAACGAGCGCCGAGCAATGGATCTTCCCATGGGTGTCAGCGGTTTCCACTACGATCCATCTCGACCAGTTACTCGTCGTCGCCAGCCGCATTGCGTTTGATGAGCTCGCGAACTTGCTCAATTAGAGATTCCGGCTCAACTCGCGCTTTCTGAAGCCAGGCATCGACCACGCCCACACCTTCGCCCGGCAGCGACGCGAATCCCGATAGCATCACCACCGGAATGTTTGGCTGTTGCCGCTTCATCTCAGTGGCGAGAGCCATTCCGTTCATGCCCGACATCCAATAGTCGAGCACAGCCGCACCGATCTCTCTTGTTCGAAGCAATTCCAGCGCTTCTGCGCCCGTACGTGCGCCAATGAATTGAAATCCCGCGGCTTCAAAGATCATTTTGCGAAGCCCTAACTGCTCGTCTTCATCTTCTACACAAAGCACGGTCATCGGGGTTGGCGGCTTCATCGCTGACAGAGCTGCTTCATCTTCAACTAATGTATTGGATAGAAGACACTTTACCCCAGCACTTGGGGGAATCTGCCGAAGGCAACACCGGATGGTAGTGGTCATCTCGATATGCCCTCAATACAGTATTCACTGTATATGAGGGTCGTTAATTCGATGGTTTTTATCTCATGGATTCAAGCGCACGCGTGATGGTTCCGATTACCTTTTCAGGATCCTCTCCTTTGCGCACGAAGCCATCCACCATTCTCAAAAGTCGCTCAGGCAATTCTGGGAAGCCCGACATAATGATGATTCGCACCTGCGGGTGCAGCCGCTTCAACTCTTCGGCAACTCGATCACCCGATAGTTCTGGCATCGCGTAGTCGAGTAATACAAGATCGACAGTTTCCCCCTGAGAGAGCAGCCGCAATCCGTCTGTGCCGCTCGACGCGGTAAGAACAGAGTATCCATACATCTCCAAGAGCTGTTTGCGAAGCCTCAGCGTTTCAGACTCATCATCTATACAGAGAATCGTGGCCTGGAATGTCATGAAATATGGATGGGCCAGAAACAGCGTGGTAAGCACCAAAGGCTACCACGAGGCATCTTGATAAACAAGACGCGGGCGGCTTATGTTCGGTACAGAAGAGTGAAAGTCAAAAACATCTCGGGTATTGCAGGTTAGGCGCTCTTCTTCTTTGGAACTTTCGCGCCCTTCTTCCGCGCTTCGGAGAGTCCGATCGCAATTGCCTGCTTGCGACTCTTCACGACTCCTCCCTTACCACCCTTTCCCGAACGCAGCGTGCCTTTTTTCTCTCGGCGAACCGCGCTTTCGACGCTCTTGCCTGCGGCTTTCCCGTACTTACGACCGCTGGATTTCTTGCGCGAAGCGGTACTCCTCTTTTTCGTGGCCATTTCTATCCTCCTTGCTGCAACTGCTATTTAAATTGGTGCACACTAGTTGTGAAGCTAAGATGCAATTCCGTTCACTTCTCGTTGGTGGGGGTCAGAAGCGGATAATGGCCGCCTGCTTCAAATAAAAAGCACGGCGACTCGAACCGAGCCACCGTGCAGAATTACGCTACGCGCTTCGATGTCTTCCTGTTATCTTTCCTGCTGGTACCTACAGTGCTTTTCGCGTCCACACTCTCATCTTGATCCGAGGTAGCGTCTCCCTCGGGAGTTCCTGCTGTATTAATCTCTTGCGCCAGTTCGGTAAGTTTCTCGTCCGTTTCCTTCTCTTCGTTGAGAGTTTCTGTGAGGAGTGATACATGTTCATCTTCGCCGAGCACTTCCGCCATGGCCCGCACTGTGCCGTAGCCGGCAATTTCGTAATGCTCAACTCGCTGAGCAGCGCCGATTAACGCCGCATCCAAAATATTGCCTTCATAATCTTCTTCCGTGACTTCCGAGCCTTCTGCGATCAATCCCTCCATGCCTTTGCACTTCTTTCCTTTGGGACTTTCGCCAAGGGCTTCGAAAATCTGTTCCAGACGTTCGACATGACCTTTCGTTTGTTCGAGATGTTCCTCGAAACCCTGCCGCAATTCATCCGAGGCTGCGCCCTTTGCCAACTTCGGAAGAGCTTTTACCAGTTGAGTTTCTGCGCTATACAAGTCCTTCAACTCATCGATATATAGTTCCTTCAAACCTTTGTTTGCCATACTTCCTCCTGAATTATTCAAAACCGCAACTTTGGATGCGATACGAATGAAAAAGATGATTCGAGCGGAATAATTCTGCTGCGCGGTGAGCAGCGTGGCCGTGAGACCGAGCGGAACCGAAGAAGAACGCGTTTTGAATTCGAGCGAGGCAACGGGGGAGGCGGGAGCCAGTTAGCCCGCAGCCTCCGCCTTGCAAAACCTACACAGCCCGTGCTCCGGTGAAGAGATGCGCTACAAACGAAATGACGGCGAAGAGGAGCAGCAGATGAATCAACCCGCTCGCCACATGGAACATCAGAAAGCCACCGGCCCACAGAATGACCAGCAGCAGAGCAATCATGAGAAAAGGTCCGAATCGCATTTGCGCCTCCTAGGTGGTTTAAACGTTTACGAATGAAACTGAAATCCCCGGACATGTCTCTTCACTTATACGGCGGAAGAGATCAAGCGCACATCGGCAACGAGCTGTAATTGTCTGGCTGCGAGGTTGTAGGCAGAGTCGAAGTTCCTGGGTGAGTAACTGCGAGCACCATCACCAGCAATAGGGCCGCCACCATCACTAAGCCACTTCCAAGCACCAGCACGTTGCTTAAAAGATCCGGCTTCATCAAGTCCTCTCTGCGCATCATTCTTTCCACCTCTTGGCCATCTTGGAGTTCCGTTGGGTTAGAGGCAGAACAGCGTGAAGAGGCAGGCGGATACCAAAATTATCTTTGAGATTTACGGTCTTCCCGGTAGATGTCGGATCCAGCAGCGCAATTCACAAATGCAGGCTACCTCTTGTCGGGGGAACACATCCAAGGACAGCGGAGGACTCATATGACCAAGCCACTAGGAACAATTGCCAAAGTGATCGGTGCAGCTTCTTTACTTTGGGCTGGATATGTATTGCTCGCAGCTCTTCCAGACCTGCGGCGCTACATCAAGATCAGCTCAATGTGAGTTGTGCGACATCTGCATTATTAAGCGTTGCGCCGTTGCTTGAGAACATCAACGGCTGTTTATATCGACGAGGTCTAAAGGGGCGATGATGAGAAAAATGAAAACGGGTTTGGCTCTATTCACACTGCTTGCCATGGGCGCGCTTATCGGCTGCTCACGGGATTCCGCAAAGTCCCCAGATGTTGCCGACGGCGTCCGTAAGGCCCTTGATCAATCCGGCCTCAAAGATGTTTCGGTGTCGCAGGACCGGGACAAAGGTGTTGTAACTCTCAGCGGAAACGTTTCCAGTGATAGCGACAAGTCGCAAGCCGAGTCGATCGCCAAATCAATGGCTGGCGGGCAAGTTGTAGCAGATCAGATTGCGGTGCTACCTCCCGGCGGTGAGAGCGATGCAAAGGCGATGAGTTCGGATCTGGATAAAGGTATTGAAAAGAACCTGGATGCCGCGCTCATCCAGAACAAGTTCGACAAGGATGTGAAATACAAAGTAAAGAGTGGAGTCGTAACCCTTACGGGTGACGTCAACTCAGAATCGAAGCGTGCGCGCGTGCAAAAGGTGGCATCGGCTGTTCCGAACGTGCAGCAGGTGGTGAATGAGCTAGAAGTCAAGAATCAAAAGGCGAGTTCCATGCAGTAGAAAGAAACGCAGAGGGCCAGCTAGCTTAATGCCTGCCGGCTGACCAACTATCGTCCGTTGCGCACTGAAACCTATCGATATTCAATTCATAAAAAAAGTGCCACCCCCAATATAGGCGAGGACTTTGAATGACAGGTAGAACGCTCAGATTGTTTGTTATTGTTCTAGTCTGTTCGACACTCGTCAATGCGGGCGCAGCAGCCGAATCCCCGCTAGCGGTACGATACCGGGAAGGCCTAGTCCACGGTTTTCTGGTGCTGAGCACACTCGCGGGCGAACCCCTCGCTCACGGTGAATTGACTCAAGTCTCACGCAGTGACCGCGTCACTACGCATGTAGTATTCCGATTCAAAGACGGCTCTATTCACGATGAAACCACCATTTTTTCGCAGCATGGTAACTTTCGGCTTCTGAGCTACCGCCTCGAACAGAAAGGCCCCACTTTCCGATATCCAATGGAGATGTCGATCGACAATGCATCGAACCAGGTGACGGTTCACTATACCGAGGATGAAAAGGAAAAAGTGGCGCACGATCAAATGCGATTGCCTGCGGACTTGGCCAATGGTCTACTTTTCACGCTACTGAAAAACATCCAGCCCGCTCAGTCGTCGATGAACGCTTCAATGGTAGTTGCCACGCCGAAGCCGAGATTGGTGAAACTGACCGTTACTCCCCAAGGCGAGGAGTTATTCACGATTGGCGACTCCAAACTCACAGCGATCGAGTATGTCGTAAAGCTTGAAATCGGCGGCGTCGCGGGAGCGATTGCGCCGCTTGTAGGGAAACAACCTCCAGACCTCCATATCTGGATTCTAGGTGGAGAGGCGCCCGTCTTCGTGAAATCGGAGGGCCCTCTCTTTGCTGGTGGTCCGATCTGGCGAATAGAACTCACGAGTCCGGTATGGTCTGGTTCGAACTTGGCCAAAAAGCAGGCAGAATTGACCTCATGCTTTCGAACGTTTGCGCAGGTGATCGATAGCCCTGGAAAGTGGAACGCGGACCGGTTTTCCGGATCCGCGTTCTTTTCCACAAATAAGATCTCAACAAGGTCTTACTGGTAGCTGAAGGTGAGCTCGTCCAGATAAACAGTGTAGGGCGATTGCTTGTAGTTTCCGTCCATCTGGTAATTGATTGTGACCCCGTACCAACCCGGAGCGGAGCCCGGATTGTAGTACTGGTTCACGTTGCTGGTGACTCCGTTCAAAGTGATGGATTGATACAGCAGTTGATTGCTTCCAGTGCGCTGGACCTGAATCGTCAAGTGGTTCCACGCATTGCTGTTTGGATAACATGAGATGCCAGTGGGAACCCAATGCTGGTTGACGTTGTCCCAGACGTCCCATTCGTTGCCGCCGGCGATACGGCATTCATGGCCCCAGATGAAGCCCAGATTGTCGAAGAACTGGTTCATGTCGAACTCAAGCGCCTGGGCGAGCCCAAGGTTGGTTCCGTAGAACCACACGTCGTAAGTGAAGTCGTGGAGCGTGGGAACCAGCGTGTGATTGTTGTCAGGCAGGCCTTGCGACGAGTCAGTGCCGATCAGATGATTGTTAAACAATACGTCCCAGTAGGGGCCGGTTCCCCCGATGTTGAACTGGGTCGCATCCCCTGACATGGAAGGCTGTTTGATTCCCTGGTACATAGACCAGGTGACCACCCCTCCGCACGGAGAGCAGTCAATAAAATTCGGAGGGCCTTGACCGAAGCTTCCCCATCCGCCGCTGGCCTGCAAATTCGAAAAAGATTTGCCGCTGCCAGTTCCGCTAACGGTTATGGTTATGGGAGTTGTCGCCGCTCCGCCGCATTTGTCCCATTCTTCGACGACGGTGTTGTATTTGCCGGGGTTAAGCGACAGCGAGTAATTCAGGCTGGCTCCATTCACCACATAGGCCAGAACTCCCGGTGCGGTGTAGATGCCCATGGAACTCACACCCTTCGAACAGGTCGTAGAAGCGGTGGCAACAAAATTCGCGGGCGAGGTTACGGTGCTATTGTTTGCGGGCGAGGTCACGGAAACCCCAGATTGCGCTTGGCCGCTGACCGTAATGGTAATTGGGGTGGTGCCTGCGCCACCGCAGTTGTCCCATTCTTCGACCACAGTGTTATAGGTTCCGGGATTGAGGCTCAAGGTCGTGTTCATGCTTGACCCGTTCACAACATAGGCCAGAACTCCGGGGGCAGTGTAAATTCCCATGGAACCCACGCCCTTTGAACAAGACGGGGTGGTTGCGGAGGCTACATACGGCACAGGCCCTTGCAGGGTTGCACCGTTGGCGGGACTGGTCACGTTTACGCCGGCAAACGCAGCGGGGGTAGAAAGAGCGGACAGGCACAGGATCATCAGCACACACTTGGGCATGCGTTGCTTCTCCAATAATGTTTATTAACTTCGACTTGCTGAACGACGGGTCAAAACTGGCCTGTCGCGCGAGCGGGCGCGGGAGGCTCAGAAGGAGTGGCGTAATCTGTGGCGCATGATCGTTGATTCCTGAATCCGGCGGATGAACAACAACCGGGCCCAATCCTGAAAGCAATCGATCAAAAACTGTAGTCAGGCTACCAGAAACCCCTACCCTGGCCAAGCGCGAATCTCGAAATCTTTAGTCAGAAGTACTACAACCACGCGCCCAATTTGGCTCGAACCCAAGGGAGAGCAGCCCGTTCGAATCTGGCTCTGTGGAAAAATGGCTCACCCCTTCATGAACTACAGGAAAGACTGTATGGGCGAAACCGGGATTCTTCGCCTATTCTCGCTTGTTCCACTTCCAACTGAAGTGCGAAGAGGCGCGAGGGCGCGAGTCCGATTTCCGTTGGTTACCGAGATTGGAAACCACCTATGAGCGAGAAGCCAAGTACCACGCTGCCGGCAACGGTTGAGAAGATCATAACGCCTCCATCCGGGTGTGAGCCCGAGAAAGCGCAGATTAGCGTCGAGGGCGCCGATCACCTTTATCGGGAGCTTCGAATCGAGAACACTTTAACCGACGAAAATGGACGCGAGGTCCGGCTCAAGCCGGGCGCGGAAATCGAAGTTACGATTGAGGCACCCCCGGAAGCCACGATTCCCAAAGCTGGTGATAACCAGCTAGCACCAAAATCGTAGCGATTATCGGACAATAGGGCATCTTGTTGTTCAGCAGAGTTGCGTTACTGTACTGAATCAGGCGGCAGTGACACTTTCGCGAAATCTTTCTTGCGGACGATCCCCGTCTAGCCTTAATTCGCAGAGTTCAGTGATGAGGGTTCCGGCCCAGTGATAGATATTGCGTTCTCTTATGATTTTGCGCATCCGATGGACGCGCATTTGCTTCTCTTCCGGTTCCATCTCTAAAGCAACCCGAATTGCTTCGGCTGTCTGGTCGACATCGTAAGGATTGACCAGCAGGGCGTCCCGCAATTCGCGCGCGGCCCCGGTGAACTGGCTCAGAATCAATACGCCGCGTTCATCTCGTCGCGCAGCCAGGAACTCCTTCGCAACCAGGTTCATGCCGTCGTGCAAAGAGGTTACCAAGCAAAGATCAGCGGCGCGGTAATAGCGCTCAATCTCTTCATGGCCATGGTGGCGTTTGAGAAATAAAATAGGTTTCCACTTGCCAGTTTGAAAGCGCCAATTGATTCGTTCCGCTTCCGCCTCTACTTCAGCCAGCAGATCGTGATAGCGCTTGATATGAGTACGGCTGGGTGCTCCTATTTGCACGAAAGTGAATCGACTCCGGTATCTGGGATATTTTTCCAGGAAGCTCTCGATGGCTTGGAAGCGCTCCAAAATCCCCTTTGTATAATCCACGCGATCGACGCCAATCCCCAGGAACGCCGCTTCTACGCCCAAATCGTGAAGCAAGGTTGAGCGCTCCAGATAGTTAGTCTCGTACGCGTCACTCTCAACGGATTCGTCGTCGGTGAGATCGACGCTGATAGGGAACGGCCGAACAATGGTCCTGTGGTTTTGCCGTGCCACCGAAAAATGTTCCCAGTCCACACGCGATTCCACAACCCGATCCACGGTTTGCAGAAAGTTGTTGCAGTGCGACTGAATATGAAAACCGATGAGATCGGCCCCCAAGAGTCCATCCACTAATTGGCGCTGCCATGGACAAATGCCGAATGCTTCCGGGTTGGGCCATGGGATATGCCAGAAAATCGCAACTCGCGCATCCGGCCTCTTTTCTTTGAGCAGCTGCGGTAGCAACGCAAAGTGGTAGTCCTGCACCAGGATCACGGGGTTGGGTGTGTCTTTGATCTCCTCAAGCACTGCAGCGGTGAACTTGCGATTCACCTCCTGGTAGTGTTGCCAGTCTGTCGCGCGAAAGAGTGGGCGAGTATGAGCCATATGACAAAGCGGCCAAAGACCTTCATTCGCAAAGCCGTAGTAATAGCCCTCCTCTTGTTCCTTGCTCAGCCACACCCGGCGCAGCGTATAGCGTGGTTCGTCTGGAGGAACGCGCAGGCGGTCGTGCCCATCCACAACTTCGCTATCGGCTTCTCCGCTGCCGTGCGCGATCCAGGTTCCGTCGCAGGCGTTGAGCACCGGCTCCAAAGCAGTTACCAAGCCGCTGGGAGGGACGATGACTTCCATCGACTTCCCGTTCCTCTGGTGCAGATACGGTTCACGATTCGACACTACAAACAAGCGTCCGTCACCCAGGCGAGTTCGAACCTGCACTGCGAGACGATCCGCCGTCCACATGGATTCAGAAGCCTCTCGCAAGCGGGCTTCATTCTCGGCGGCGCTGCGCGCTCGGCCGAGACTTTCTGCCAGGGTGACGACTTCCCACGCGAGTGGCTTGAATAACTCGAGGTCGGGCATTTGTTGGCGTGAGGAAATTCTGCCCATACGAAGCGCGCGCATCCATTGCGCAGCTCGGGCAATCGGCCCCGTAATGCTCCAGCGCACGATCAGCAGCGTGATTAACACGATGAGAAAGACCTGGGCGAGAACTCTTAAGAAGGCCTGACGCCAGGCGCGAAGAGTTTGTGTGCGGATGTAAAGAGCATCGTCGACCACCACCAGCCCGCCCACGACCTCATCCTGGCGGTGGAGAGGCAACGTAAGAACATGCACCGGACCATTACCCAGATGAGTGAAAGAGCTCTCTTCGCGATCCTCCTGCATAGCCTGAATTACCTCATGCGGAGTTCCGGTAAGAACGTCCTTTAGGCCCGCACTCATGACCACTGGCGCCCCCTGCCGGTCATAAATGGCTATCCCCAGCAGATGCTCTCGGTTGCCGAACCGCTGCACCAGACGCTGCAATCCCCGCTCCGAGCCGGGTTCAGACGATTTTTCTATGCTGGAGGCAACACTCTCTCCAAGCACCTCGGCCCGCTTTTCCAAGTCGCTGCGGAGAACGCGCTTTTCTCCCACGACCTCAAAATAGGAGAACCCTAGAGAGACCAGTGTGATGCCGATGATGAGAGAAACGATGAGCCGAAGGCTCAACAAGCGCATAGGTTGTGCTTTCCGAACTTGTCTCTTCGAGAGCTTAGTGAATCCGGGCTTTGCGGGAACATACAGAGTTCACCGTATTATCTGGAAAAAATTGGGAAAGAAGTTCTTAGGACCAGAGAGCTAAAGAAATTGAAGTTCACACGAATTCTGTTTCCGCTTTTTCGGCGGTAGTCGTTTGGCGTAAAGGCACTCTGGCGATCACCACCGTGCCGGCTCCGTCGGATCGAATTTCCAGAGTGCCGCCCAGCTGTCTTAGGCGTTCCCGCATCCCGCGGAATCCTACGCCGGTTCGGCCTGATGAACTCAGCTGGGCTTGTTTGTCAAGAGGGATGCCCTTACCCTGGTCGCGGACTTCAATGAAAATCTGGTCGTTATCCTCATGTGCGCGTATCGCAGCGGAGGTGCCACCAGAGTGACGATGAATATTTGTCAGGCACTCCTGAACCATGCGGAAAATCGCGATCTCCAATTCATCTGACATCCTGCGGAACTCATTGGGGATTTGCAAATCGACTTTAATTTTGCTGCGTTCGGAGAAGCCGTCAACGTACCAGCGAAGCGCGGACGCGAGACCCGCCGCATCGAGCAGCGGAGGATGCAGTAGGTATGAGATGGTGCGAATCTCGCGGCTAATCTGCTCCACCATCGCCGCATTCTCAGAAACTGCCCGGGCTCCCACGGCATCAAGTTTATCGGCCTGGCGCTGTACGACCGCGATATTCATGCCGAGCGCAGCCAGCAGTTGGCCCACGCTGTCATGCAGTTCACGGGCGATTCTGCGGCGCTCGTCATCCCGAAGCTGCTGCAGCCGGCCCGATAACTCGCGCAGGTTTTCGTTGGCCGTGTTCAGATCCGCCGTTCGCTCCTGGACTTTTTGCTCAAGCTCGTCATGAGCTTGCCGAAGTTGTTCCTCCGCCCACCTGCTTTTGGAAAGAGAACGCCGGTTTGCTCCACCCAGAGCGATGATCAAACCGGAAAAGACAAGAAAGGCCAGCATTCCAGAGATTGCACTCTTAGGATCGTCAAGAGAAAAGGAGTTGGCAGGTGGCACAAACCAATACCAAACCCCGGCAGCCGAAAGCGCGGCGGTGACCAGGGAAGGGCCAAGCCCGCAGTACCATGCAGAAAAAACCACTGCGGCCCAAACCGTATGATACGGGTTATTTTCCCCCAGAAGAGGAGCCGCCAAACGCCGGAGCAGCAAAGCCAGGATCGCCGCCAGGACCGCCAAAGTATAGCGGCGTACTATATCGGTCCCGGCGCTTTCTAAAAAATTATCCGTCCGCATTTGCTGACCCGCTTTCATAGTCTAACCGACCGCTCCCACGAACGAAACAATTCTCATGTGATTTCCCTACGGGATCGACCCGATGGTCACTTTTCCTGCGGAGTAGATAATTTGAGTAAGTAATCTCAAAGTTTAGATACGGCCTTACCGCCGTCATGTACTTTGCGAGTTCCATAGCTACCCGCCACTGTAGCTGCCTTTGCATCCCAGTCCTATACGGAAGAAGTTGGAGAGACTAGTGATGAATCCTTCAGGTGCCTACGGAATGTATGCTCACGACGCTCAGCTTGAGCAGGTCATGCTGACGTTGAACCAATCGGGATTCGATAAAGAGGACATCTGCATGATGGTCTCTCCCAGCCATCCCCTCGCCAAAGTCGTACGCCAAGGCCAAGTTCTGAATAGCGATCGCGAGGGCGGTGTTGCAGCGGGATTGATGCGCTGGCTTTTCGAGTTTGGCGCGGTTATGATTCCCACAGTCGGATTTTTCATCCGGTCTCAATCATTTCTTCGTGCCTTGGTGACAGGCAAGGACTCCGCAAGTTTGTGTGGGAACTCTCGGGCGCTCGTTGGATTGGGCTTTTCGGAATATGACGCGCAACGATTCGAAAGCCAGTTACGCGACGTCGGCGTCTTGGTTTATGTGGCGTGTCCGGAAAAGAACAATGCGGCACGGGCGGTCGAGGTTCTACGACGGACCGGAGCTTATGAACCGGCGTTGCTCGGGAAAAACGCCACCATGGCGGCTGCGGCAGCGGTTTAACAAGTCGTCAATGTCCTAAAGCTGTTGCTATGCTGCAGCTCTCTCTAGGACTGCTCAAAATCTAAGGACAAAAACTGATCGGGATTTCGCTCTTTAGATATCCCAATATCCCACGCACCTTTGTTAGTAGCTACAGTAAACACCCTAGATACAGTAAAGACCCTAGAGTAAGCACGAGGTGTTTCATGTTACCAATCGTTGTTGTTCAATGAAGTTTCCTCCTACATTTTTATTCGAAACAGTATGGTTGGGCATCCTGACTTCGAGAGTCCTCCGACTCAGCGGTGACACATCCGGTCAGTGGGGGGATAAAAGCCTAACCCCTGCGGCTATTGCCGAAAGCGATTTGCCAGACCCCGGTATCGGTTATTGCGAGAGATAACATGAAGAAAACAAGCCAAGAATCGGCCATTGCGGTTGCGAACGGATCGAAAGAAGGGCGTGTAGATAAGAACAACGGGAATTCTGGCCACTTTGCTGAGCCGGCTTCGGGTGACCTGAGCATAATTTTATCGAGCCTGCAGACTATGCGGGATGGCGATTTTTCCGTGCGTCTGCCCGGTTCATGGACTGGACTGGCGGGGAAAATTGCCGACACCTTCAATTCCATTGTTTCAGCCAACCAGCAGATGGCAGAGGAGTTAAAGCGGGTTGGACAAGTCGTCGGGAAAGAGGGAAGAACGCGCGAACGCACCCGCTTTCATGAGTCCCGCGGGGCGTGGGGCCACATGGAAGTTTCAATCAATACTCTGGTTGAGGACTTGCTTCGCCCCACCGAAGGGGTAACGCGTGCAATTGCTGCCGTCGCCCAGGGCAATCTAACCCAGACTGTACGCATCGATGTGGATGGTCGGCCGCTCGAAGGCGAATTCCTGCGCTCTGCAAACATCGTCAACACCATGATTCAGCAGCTCAGCGTCTTCACCGCCGAGGTGACGCGTGTAGCGCGCGAGGTGGGCACTGACGGAAAACTGGGCGGACAGGCGCAGGTTCCGGGTGTAGCTGGTACGTGGAAAGATCTGACGGACTCAGTCAACTCCATGGCTAGTAACCTTACGGGTCAGGTTCGTAACATCGCAGAGGTTGCTACGGCTGTCGCGAGCGGCGATCTTTCCCGCAAGATCACGGTCGATGTGCGCGGCGAAATTCTGCAGCTCAAAGAAGCCATCAACACCATGGTCGATCAGCTGCGCTCGTTTGCCTCTGAAGTGACTCGCGTGGCGCGTGAAGTCGGAACCGACGGAAAGCTGGGCGGCCAAGCCGTCGTCGTGGGCGTGGCCGGCACCTGGAAAGATCTTACGGATTCCGTCAACGCCATGGCCGGTAATTTGACGGCTCAAGTGCGAAACATCGCTGAAGTAACCACCGCCGTTGCCCGCGGCGATCTGTCGCGCAAAATCACGGTCGATGTAAAAGGCGAAATTCTCGAACTCAAAGACACCATCAACACGATGGTCGATCAGCTCAATGCGTTCGCCGGCGAAGTCACTCGCGTGGCGCGCGAAGTCGGCACGGAAGGCAAGCTCGGCGGACAGGCGCAGGTGCCCGGCGTGGGCGGCACGTGGAAAGATCTCACCGACAATGTCAACTTCATGGCCAGCAACCTGACTGGACAGGTAAGAAACATCGCCGAGGTTGCAACCGCCATCGCGAATGGCGACTTGTCGCGCAAAATCACGGTCGATGTGCGCGGTGAGATCCTGCAGCTCAAAGAAACCCTGAACACAATGGTCGATCAGCTCAACCGTTTTGCCGGCGAAGTGACGCGCGTAGCACGTGAAGTCGGTACTGAAGGACGTCTCGGTGGACAGGCCAATGTGCCCGGTGTCGCCGGTACCTGGAAAGATCTCACCGACTCTGTAAATTCGATGGGCGGAAACCTGACGGGCCAGGTGCGAAATATCGCTGAAGTCACAACGGCTGTGGCTCGCGGCGACTTGTCACGCAAGATTACGGTCGATGTGAAAGGTGAAATTCTCGAACTCAAGAACACCATCAACACGATGGTGGACCAGCTCAACGCGTTCGCTGGGGAAGTAACACGCGTGGCCCGCGAAGTGGGTACCGAAGGAAAACTTGGCGGACAGGCGCAGGTGCCGGGCGTCGCTGGAACGTGGAAAGATCTCACGGACAACGTGAACTTCATGGCCAGCAACCTTACCGGCCAGGTGCGAAACATTGCCGAAGTCGCAACCGCTGTGGCTCGTGGCGATTTGTCGCGCAAGATTACCGTTGACGTGAAAGGAGAAATCCTCGAACTCAAAGACACCCTGAACACGATGGTCGACCAGTTGCGCTCGTTTGCTTCCGAAGTCACTCGCGTAGCGCGCGAGGTCGGCACGGACGGCAAACTCGGCGGACAGGCGCAGGTGCCTGGCGTCGGCGGCACGTGGAAAGATCTCACCGACTCCGTCAATTCGATGGCCAGCAATCTGACCGGTCAGGTCCGCAACATTGCCGAAGTAGCGACGGCGATCGCAAGCGGTGACTTGTCGAAAAAAATCACGGTGAACGTTAGCGGCGAAATTCTGCTGCTGAAAGAAACCATCAACACTATGGTGGATCAGCTCAACGCGTTCGCCGGCGAAGTAACGCGCGTGGCGCGCGAAGTCGGTACCGAAGGGCGTCTCGGTGGGCAAGCGAACGTGCCTGGAGTTGCCGGTACATGGAAGGATCTCACGGACTCCGTCAACTCGATGGCCGGAAACCTCACCGGTCAGGTGCGAAACATTGCCGAAGTGACCACTGCCGTGGCTCGTGGCGACTTGTCACGCAAGATTACGGTCGATGTGAAAGGTGAAATTCTCGAACTCAAGAACACCATCAACACGATGGTGGACCAGCTCAACGCGTTCGCTGGCGAGGTGACGCGTGTGGCGCGCGAAGTGGGTACCGATGGAAAACTCGGCGGACAGGCGCAAGTGCCGGGCGTCGCTGGCACGTGGAAAGATCTCACGGATAACGTGAACTTCATGGCCAGCAACCTTACCGGCCAGGTACGTAACATCGCTGAGGTGGCGACGGCCATTGCGAACGGTGATCTTTCGAAAAAAATTACGGTAGACGTGCGCGGCGAAATTCTGCAGTTGAAAGAAACGCTGAACACAATGGTAGAACAGTTGCGCTCGTTCGCCGCGGAAGTGACGCGCGTGGCGCGCGAAGTGGGTAGCGAAGGGCGTCTCGGTGGGCAGGCAAACGTCTCCGGTGTAGCTGGTACCTGGAAAGATTTGACCGATTCCGTGAACGCCATGGCCGGAAATTTGACCGGTCAAGTCCGAAACATCGCTGAAGTAACCACGGCTGTGGCGCGCGGCGATTTGTCGCGCAAGATTACGGTCGACGTGAAAGGAGAAATTCTCGAACTCAAGAACACCATCAACACGATGGTCGATCAGCTCAATGCCTTCGCCGCCGAAGTAACGCGCGTGGCACGCGAAGTGGGAACAGAAGGCAAGCTGGGCGGGCAGGCGCAGGTGCCCGGCGTCGCGGGAACGTGGAAGGATCTTACCGACAACGTGAACGTGATGGCCGCCAACCTGACGGAACAGGTGCGCGGTATCGTCAAAGTCGTGACTGCCGTTGCGAACGGCGAACTCACTCAGAAATTGACGGTGAATGCCAAAGGCGAAGTCGCGGCTCTGGCGGAAACCATCAACAACATGACCGATACGCTCGCGACATTTGCCGATCAGGTCACGACCGTTGCGCGCGAAGTAGGTGTAGAAGGCAGGCTCGGAGGCCAGGCGAACGTTCCCGGCGCTGCCGGCACCTGGAAAGATCTCACCGGAAACGTCAACCTGCTGGCCGATAACTTGACCAACCAGGTGCGGGCCATCGCTGAGGTTGCGACTGCCGTCACCAAGGGCGATCTGACGCGTTCGATTCAGGTAGAAGCTAGCGGCGAAGTCGCTGACTTGAAAGACAACCTGAACACGATGATCGACAACCTCCGTTTGACTACTGACCGGAATACGGAGCAGGACTGGCTGAAGACGAACCTGGCGCGTTTCACCGGAATGTTGCAGGGCCAGCGCGACCTTGCGACTGTGGGCCGCATGCTTCTTTCGGAACTTACGCCCCTGGTTAACGCTCAACAAGGCGTGATCTACCAGATGGGTTCCGAGGAATCGGCGGAGATGGTGTTGCTCTCAGCCTTCGCCGGCGATGGCGAAGATGGACATCTGCGGCGGTTGAAGCTCGGAGAAGGATTGGTTGGACAATGCGCCTCGGAGAAGCGCAGGATGCTGATCGCCGATTTGCCGCCAAACACGATTGCAATTCGCTCCGGTTTGTTTGAAGCGGTTCCGCGAAATGTGATCGTGCTGCCGGTGCTGTTCGAAGACCGGGTTAAGGCCGTCATCGAGTTGGCTTCGTTGAGCAGTTTCACCACTTCCCAGCTTGCGTTCTTGGAGCAACTGACGGCCAGTATCGGCATCGTACTGAACAGTATTGAAGCTACGATGCAGACCGAAGGATTGCTGAAGCAGTCGCAGCAATTGGCGACCGAACTTCAGGTGCAGCAGAAAGAATTGCAGCAGACGAACGAGCAGTTGGCGCAAAAAGCGCAGCAACTCGCCGAACAGAACGTTGAAGTCGAACGCAAGAACCAGGAAATCGAGCAGGCTCGTCGCGCTCTCGAAGAGAAGGCCAAGGAGTTAGCTCTGACTTCGAAATACAAGTCAGAATTCCTGGCCAACATGTCTCATGAGTTGCGGACCCCGCTCAACAGCATTTTGGTGCTCGGTCAACAGCTCAGCGATAACCCGGATGGCAACCTGACTCCGAAACAAGTTGAGTTCTCGCGTACGATTCACGGCGCCGGGACGGACTTGTTGAACCTGATCACAGACATTCTCGACCTCTCGAAAATCGAATCTGGAACCGTTTCAGTTGAGGCGGAGGAAGTCTTCTTTGCCAGCTTGCTAGATGCGGTGGAACGGCCCTTCCGGCATGAAGCGGAAAATCGGCGCCTCAGCTTCGAGGTGCAGGCCGATCCGCATCTTGCGCGCAGTGTTGTCACCGATTCGAAGCGATTGCAGCAGGTGCTGAAGAATCTGCTGTCGAATGCGTTTAAGTTCACTGAAGTCGGCGGCGTGCGCTTATCTGTTTCTGCGGCCAAGAGTGGTTGGACCGAAGGACACCCGATTCTGAGCAAGGCTGCTGCGGTGGTTTCGTTCGAGGTTTCCGATACCGGCATTGGCATCCCGTTCGAGAAACAGCGAATCATCTTCGAGGCTTTCCAGCAGGCAGACGCCGGCACGAGCCGCAAATACGGCGGAACAGGCTTGGGGCTTGCAATCAGCCGCGAACTGGCCAGCTTGCTCGGTGGAGAGATTCAGCTGCGCAGTGCGCCCGGGCGCGGCAGCACGTTCACGTTTTACCTACCGCAAACCTATGTGGGTCCTTCAACGGGTGCCGCTGCGGCTGAGGCGGGATTCCGGTCCTCCATCAGGCCAGCGCAGTTGTCGGTGGCCGGTGTGGCAGAGCATGCGGTCGAGAAGATTGCCGATGACCGCGACGGTCTGCAGACTGACGATGCTGTCCTTATGATTGTCGAGGACGACGCACATTACGCGCGGGTGTTGCGCGATCTCGCGCGCGACAAGGGCTTCAAAGTTCTTGTGGCTACACGCGGTGCGGAGGCGCTCGCGCTAGCGCAGGAATATCATCCTACGGCAGTGTCGCTCGATGTTTTTCTGCCGGATATGTTGGGCTGGACTGTGCTCAACCACTTAAAACAAGCTCCGGCCACGCGGCATATTCCAGTTCAAATGCTCACGCTCGATGAAGACCGGCAGCATGGCCTAGCTCGCGGTGCCTTTGCATTCGTTACAAAACCGACCACGCCGGAGGGTTTAGAAGCAGCATTGGCGCGCATCAAGGAATATTCTGCTCCACGGCGCAAGCGGTTGCTGGTGGTGGAGGATAATCCGGCCGAGCAGCTCAGCATTAAGGAACTGCTGGGTTATGACGATATCGACGTCACTGTTGCGGCTACCGGCGCGGAGGCGATTCAGATTGTGAACGAGCAGGTTTTCGACTGCGTAGTGCTCGACCTGCGGTTGCCGGATATATCGGGTTTCGATGTATTGGAACGCTTCCGTGATACTCCGTCACTCGCCGATCTGCCGGTCGTTGTGTTTACCGGCAAAGAGCTCTCGCCGGAGGAAGATGCGCGGCTGCATTTGCTGGCGCGTAGCGTCGTGGTAAAGGGTGTGGAATCACCCGAACGCCTGCTGGATGAAACTGCGCTGTTCTTGCACCGTGTAGTCGCAGATCTTCCCGTCGAAAAACAGAGGCTGCTCGATCGCCTGCACCATTCGGACGATGCCTTGGTCGGGAAGAAGGTGCTGGTGGTCGACGATGACGTGCGCAATATCTTCGCGCTCAGCAGCGTGATCGAGCGCCGCGGCATGACGGTGATCACCGCGGGAACCGGACGGGAGGCGATCGCCAAGCTGGAATCGGCGCCCGACATTGCCATCGTGCTGATGGACATCATGATGCCGGAGATGGATGGATACGAAACAATGCAGGTGATACGGCAGAACGCTTTGTTCAGACGTCTGCCGATCATTGCCCTCACCGCCAAAGCGATGAAGGGGGATCGTGAGAAATGTCTGGAGGCGGGCGCGTCCGAGTATCTGGCCAAGCCGGTCAATACTGAGCAACTGCTCTCGTCGTTGCGCATGTGGCTTCACCGGTAGGAGTTGCCCACGGCAGCATGCACGTGGCCCGGAGAAGTGCTTGGAGATAATGATGGGCACGAACGAAAAGGTAAACATTCTGATGGTCGATGATCAGCCGGCCAAGCTGCTCAGCTACGAAGTCATGCTGGGGGAACTCGGCGAGAACCTGATCAAAGCCAGTTCAGCGAAGGAAGCCCTCGAAACTCTACTCAAGACGGACGTTGCGGTCGTGCTCATGGATGTGAGCATGCCCGAGCTCGATGGTTTTCAACTGGCTGCCATGATCCGGCAGCATCCGCGATTTCAGAGGACCGCGATCATCTTTGTTTCCGCTGTGCACCTCAGCGATCTCGATCAGCTCAGGGGCTACGAACACGGCGCAGTGGATTATATTTCGGTTCCGGTGGTTGCAGAGGTTCTCCGCGCGAAGGTGAGAGTATTCGCCGAGTTGCATCGCAAGACGCGACAGCTCGAAACCCTGAATCATGAGCTGGAAGACCGTGTCTCCGAGCGTACCGAGGAACTAGCTACCAAGGCGGAAATGCTGTTGAAGCTGAACACGGAGTTGGTGCGCAAAAATCAGGAACTCGACGCTATCGTGCATACCGCGCCCGACATCATTTTCAGCCGCCAGAACGACGGTTCTCGAGACTACATCAGCGATCGATTTTACGACTACACCGGCGCTCCTCCCGGCTCCGCGAACGGCTTTGGCTGGCTTGACTATGTGCATCCCGAGGACAAGGATCAGGCCATGGCACACTGGATGCGCTGTGTTGAGTCCGGGACAAATTACGAAACCGAATATCGTTTGAAGTCCGCAGACCAAACTTTCCGCTGGTTCCGGGCACGCGCAGTTCCGATTCGCGGTGATGAAGGAAAGATCGTCAAGTGGTATGGCACCTGTTCCGACATTCATGACAGCAAGGTGCTGGAACAATCGATCCGCGACAATGCCGCTGAACTTGAGAAAAAGGTAGATCGGAGGACGGACGAATTGCGCAGGCTTTCCATTCGCCTCATGACGATGCAGGATGAAGAGCGCCGCCGCCTCGCACGCGATTTGCATGACGGGTTAGGGCAAGAACTTGCTGTGGCGAAGATGGTGCTGGACAGAATGGTAGTGCAGAAATCGGCCGCCGCGACGGATCCAGCATGGACTCAGGCCAGCGGCATTGTCGATCGCGCTATTCAGCAGGTCCGCACCATGTCTCACCTGTTGCATCCGCCGTTGCTCGATGAGGTTGGCTTGCTCTCGGCGCTTGCCTGGTACGTGGATGGGCTCAAGAAACGAAGTGGCGTTGAAATCTCTTTCGATGTTCGGGCAGCAGAGTTTCCAAGGCTCTCGACAGAGGTGGAGACTGCGGTCTTCCGAATTGTGCAAGAGGCCCTAACGAATGTCTTTCGTCACTCTGAGGCCCAAAAAGTCTGGATTACCCTGACTCGGAAGGAAGAGTTGATCGTAGTCGCGGTGCGAGACGATGGAAAGGGAATCGGCAAGAAAATTGTTGAACTGCAACCGGATAGTGTTGGTGTGGGCATCGGTGGTATGAAACAACGTGCTAAAGAATTTGGCGCAGAGTTACGGTTGACGAATGCCGACCCCGGAACCCTTGTCGAACTGATGATTCCCTGTACTTCCGTGCTGCGCGAGCAAAACGCCGTCATGGAAGATGCGTAAGTTAGAGAGATTGGAAGACCATGAACTTTCTTTCACTTCTCGTACCATGAAGCTGCATATCTGTTGCTGAAATATCTGCCATCAATACCTAAAAAACTGTATTCGCTGCTCTTTTCGACCTTAGCAGGACATCAAACCTCCAACGTATGACCTCCCTCCCCATGTATACCCTTGCCCACTTTACAGCGTGAACCGGATAGCACCGGGACGAGGGAAAAGTTAGCTTTGATCCGCAAGGGAATTCAAACAATTGCTCGCTTCGAGCATGGAAGAAAAAGAGGTCGGCTTATGACAAGAATTAATTCTGCATTACCGAGATTTCTCGCAGTGCTCGGCGCTGGTCTATTGCTTTTCGGCAACGTGGCTTGGTCTGCCGATGATAAGGATGCATCGGATATCGACAAACGTCTTGATGCCTCTGCCAAGGTTTTGACTGAGATTATGGACACCCCGGATAAAGCCATTCCAGACAAGGTGATGAGCGATGCAAAGTGCATCGCGGTGATTCCTTCGATGGTGAAGATTGCGGTCGGTATCGGCGGCAGCCATGGCAAGGGCGTGGCCACATGCCGCACGGAAGGTGGAATGTGGAGCGCACCGGCGCCCATCACAATCACCGGCGGAAGCTGGGGATTGCAGCTCGGTGGCCAAGCAGTTGACATCGTAATGGTCGTGATGAATGACCAGGGGATGCAACATCTGCTGTCCAGCAAGTTCAAGATTGGTGCCGACGCCTCTGCGGCTGCAGGGCCTGTGGGACGTGACACTGGCGCCGACACTGACTGGAAGATGCGAGCCGAATTGCTGACCTACTCCCGCGCTCGCGGACTCTTTGCAGGAATCGATTTGAACGGCACAGCGGTGACACAGGACAAGGACGAAACCAGAATTCTATACGGAAAATTCTTGCCGTTCAGCGACATCCTGGCGGGGAAAGTCCACGCTCGCGAGTCGAGCAAGCCGTTTCTGGCTGTTGTAAGGAAATATTCGGGACAGGCAAGGGCCGAACACGGTGAATTGAAACCCTCGGCCGGAACTCCGGAAGCCAGCAGCCGCTGAAGTTTAAAGTTTTGGAAGTTTGTGACGGCCTGGTTCTTGAGAGCCGGGCCAAGTCTAAACAAAAGAACAGGAGGCTTTCCATGTCGACGATTCTGCTCATCGTTCTTGTGCTGTTACTGCTGGGAGCTCTACCGACTTGGCCGTACAGCCGGGGATGGGGATATTACCCCAGCGGCGGACTGGGTCTGGTGGTTGTAGTGTTACTCGTTTTAGTTCTGGCCGGTCGGTTGTGAGTCCGCGATCCTCAAAGCTGTTTCGTGTCCGAGCATTCGTGAGGAGAAATAGTGGGAATGCGGTCCCACTATTTCTCATTTGTTTCCCTTGCTTAGTGAAGTTTATTTAGGAGCCAGGAGCGCCAATGTCCAGCAATCAGAGTTCTCGCCACGGGGCAAATACATTCTTCCCAGGTTCTTCCGCGTCTTCTGCAGCGGTGCTCGACCGGCGGTACGCGGTTGGTGCGCTGCCGGCGCGGCCAGCGCAACCGAGACCACAGCCACGGTTCAAAGCAGAGGGACCGGAAGCGATCTGGGGACAGTTCAACAACTATCGATCTAATGGTCTGGCTGGCTCTGCCGCCGTTCACGTTATTCTTCTGGCGCTTATCCTGGGCACTGCAACGTTCGGTCATCAGGTGGTGCAGCGCGTTCAGCCGCACGAGACTGTAACGCTGATCGCCCCGTCTCCGGACTCTTACGCCCTCCCTGTTGCGAAGAAAATCGCGAGTGGCGGCGGAGGCGGCGGTGAACATGACCCGTTGCCTGCTCCGAAGGGAAGACTGCCAAAACTTGCAATGGAGCAGGTTACGCCTCCTCAGATTGTTATTCATAACCAACATCCAAAGCTTGCGGTGGAGCCGACGGTAGTTGTGCCCCCGCAAGTTCACCTGGCGCAAAATCACATGCTCAATCTAGGCAATCCTTCAGCTCTACCGATGCCATCCGCTCCTCCCTCGAATGGAACCGGTTCGGGTGGTGGCATTGGATCTGGATCGGGTAGCGGAGTGGGCGTTGGTCGCGGACCGGGTGTAGGTTCGGGCAGCGGAGGCGGCATTGGCGGAGGCGTATTCAAGGTGGGCGGAGGAATTTCCGCTCCTGAGGCGGTAGCAACACCGGATCCGGAATATACCGAAGAGGCTCGTAATGCTAAGACTCAAGGAGTGTGCGTGCTTGCGCTGATCGTTGACGAGAATGGAAATCCTCGCGACATTCGCGTCGTTCGCGGCCTGGGGTTTGGCCTTGATGCTCGGGCCGTTGAAGCCGTCAAGCAATGGCGCTTCAAGCCCGCATTGAAAGATGGCCGTCCGGTCAACGTGCAGATCAGTGTTGAAGTTGGATTCAAGCTCTATTAGCGTTGGGACTTGAGATAACGATTGTTTTGATTCGAGATTTGGTTCGATCTCCCATTATTTTGGCATACGAATGACCGCCACGCCTTTTCGGGTGGCGGTTTCTTTTGGGATCGGCGATCAGCTCTTTGCTTGGGTGCAAGGGAGAAGCGCTCTAACACTCATCTGCGCAAAAAGTTTCGCCTGCAGCCTCAAAGATTTAGACCTCATAAGTTAACTCTAAGAGTTGTACAGCAAGTCTCGGAGTCAATTACAGGGGCATCCTGATGTGCGGCGCGATGCCAAATCGCTAATCTCATTTTGGAAGTTGAAGCTCCCAGTTACCGAATTGGATAGCACTCTAGTTTGACTTTAAGGAGACTCCAGTGGCCACTTGTGTGATTTCCGCGACAGCAGCCAACATGATTCCGGCCGGCGAAGTAACCAACCGCACTGAATCCCCAGAACGGACCCTTGTACAGCGTGCACAGCAAGGCGACGAAGAAGCTTTTGCTACGCTCTTCCAGGCTCACAAGAAGCGCGTTTTTTCAGTGTGTCTTCTCATGACTAAAGATACGGCGGACGCAGAGGATTTGACACAAGAGGCTTTCCTCCAGGTGTTCCGTAGCATCGGCTCCTTCCGTGGCGACTCCGCTTTTTCTACCTGGCTCTATCGCGTTGCCGTGAACACCGTGCTGATGAAGTTGCGCCGTCGCAAGTCGCCTCCAGTCCTGTCTCTCGATGAGCCCGTATCGGCGGATTCTCCTTCTCTGCGGCGCGACGTCGGCAAAGCGGATCCGAACCTCAGTGGCGCGATCGACCGTATAGCGTTGCGCCGCGCCCTGCAGGAATTGCCTGAAGGATGTCGGCAGATCTTTTCTCTACATGAGGTCCAAGGATTTCAGCATCACGAGATCGCAAAGATTCTTGATTGCTCAGTCGGCAATTCGAAATCGCAACTCCACAAGGCCAAGATGAAGATGCGTGACTTACTGTTTCCCAAGCGGAGGGTCTTACGGCGATCCACAGCTAACCCGGTCGCTGAATTTCCCTCTTCTGATGAAACCATGATCGGCTCGACTGTCAACGCGGTGTAGAAAAAAATTGGGCCGGAGCTGAATGTGGGCAAAATGACACGTATGAAATCAGAGAGGACAAAGTTGTGGGGTTAGCGGCCATTGTAGTGATGGAAGCAGAGACAGCGGATTCTTATCCGGCAGCTCTGCCAGACACGAAAACTAAGCAAGAAGCTGGAGTAGGCGAACCGCTTGCATGCGTAGAGATTATGGGGCGTTCCATGTTGGAGCGCACCATCGAGCGATTTGTGCGCGCAAATGTAGACGTTGTCAGAGTGCTGATGTCCGACGCAGGGGCTTATACGGTGCAGCCGACGAGAAGTGCATTTGACAGTGTGAAGTTTAAGAGTGTGAGCGATGTCGGCTCGGCAATCGGACAGGAAATAAGAGAGTTCTCGCGGAGCGGCATCGAGCACACCTTCGTCATTTCCGCCAACGTATATGCGGAAACTGATCTATTTGATTTGTTTTGTTTCCATCGTGAGTCCCGGCAGAAGGCCACGAAAGCCGTCGATCGTGACGGCCCCCTGGGATTAGGGATCGTCGATTGTGCGAAGGCTCAAGAGATGGATATCGAAAGCTTTCTCACGCGCGGGGAAGGCGCCGGCAGTTCGTACTTTATTCGGGAATATGTGAGCCGGCTGACTCACCCACGGGACCTACGCCGTGTAGTTACAGATGCGCTCAGCGGGCGCTGCACGCTGCGCCCCGCAGGGACGGAAGTCAAGCCTGGGATTTGGGTCGATGAAGGAGCGCAAATTCATCGGCGGGCGCGACTTGTAGCGCCGGCGTATATCGGGCGGGGATCGAAGGTCCGGCAGGACACGGTGATTACGCGCTGCAGTAGCGTTGAGAAAGACTGTTACGTTGACTGCGGAACGGTGATCGAAGACAGCTCGATCCTATCTGACACGCGCATCGGAATTTCTGTGGATGTCTGCCATGCGGTAGTAAACGGAAACAAACTGCTGAACTTGGAACGCGATGTGGTGATCGAGATATCCGATCCGGGTGTGATGCGGTCTACCAGTTCGATCCGAAAACAGCCGCGAAGCACGGTACATCCAGAGGAAGAGCAGCAAGTTGTTGTCGCTGATCTGCAGGAAGAAAAACTTTCAACGCCAGAACCATGGCAGCTGGGAACAAATCCTATTCAGGGGTGAATGATATGTACACCAGGGGTCCCGTGATCGTGATGGAGCTACCGGAAAAACTGAACCATAAAGAAGGGAGGACATTTCTGGAGGAAATGAAACCGTTACTGGAAAACGATCGTCCCCGGGTGGTTCTAGATTGCTCTCAGATGCAACACATTGATAGCGCCGGGATTGAAGTGCTGCTGGAGTGCATGGAAGAGGCGATGAAACGAGACGGAGATCTGAAGCTGGCTGCGCTCTCGTCCTCCTCCGCGGCAATTCTGGAGCTTATGCGTGTCGACCGGTTATTCGAAGTGTTCGAGACCGCCGACGAAGCAGCGCGCAGTTTCCATGCCACTACAGCGCCTGAGCTCGCACAGACGTTGCCTTGGTATTCCAGTGGATATGGACTGGGCGAACTAAAAACGGCCAGCTAATCGTTCATCGGTATGCCGGAGGCGGACAGTGGGAACACGGAACAGCTTAGTGTGCGCGGTCGTGTACGGGTTGCTGGTCTCTGGGTTAGCGGGAGCGGTGTTGCCGATTAGCGCACAGCAGCCCGCTAATCCGGAGAAGAATGTGCAGGTCGCGGCGAATACGATCGAACCGGTACGAACCTTAACCACGGAACAAGCAAACGACGACGCACTCCCGGATAGTCCCGGAGTGACTTCTTCGAAGTCGGAGAATCTTATCCCCACGGCGAGCCAGGAAAGACAAAGCATTGGATATTCAGGACCCATGCTCGCGCGGAATCAGTCATCCCAGCCTGACTCACCGCAATCCCAGTCAAATTCGACTCAGCCTAACCAGAATTCTGCGCCCGACGCGCAGAAGCCAGTTGGCACAGCTGCGGCGGAGGCTCCTCATACAACCGGAGTCGCGGCATCTCAACCGGCGGGCGTGGCGATAGCGCCAGCCAGACAGCATCGAGTTCGCACTATCGTGATCAGGGTCGGAGCGATTGTGGGAGCAGGAGTGGCCGTGGGATCGGTGGTCGCGCTGACCGAAGCGACTTCAAGTAAGCCGCCAGGAGCTCATTAAATTTTCGACCGTGGGATCGAAAATTCAGACGGTATCGCAGCGGACCTAACGTGAAAATTGTGAGTTTTTCGGGAATCGATGGGGCAGGGAAGAGCACCCAAATTCATGCCCTTGAGACGTGGCTCCTCCAAGCTGGTCTGCGCGTAAAGGTATTGACGTTCTGGGATGACGTTGTGGTTCTCCAGAAATTCCGCGAGTTTATGAGCCACGCGGCGTTCAAGGGTGATCGTGGGGTTGGAAGCCCGGAAAAGCCTTTAAACCGGCGCGACAAGAACGTCAGTTCTTGGCCTCTTAACGCGGTGCGGATATTCTTTTATTTCCTGGATGTCCTGAATGTGCGGCTTAAGATTCGTGGGACAAGAAGCAGCGACGCCGATGTAGTGATCTTCGATCGCTATATTTATGACGAGCTGGCGAATCTGCCGCTTAAGTCGTTGCTATCGAGGATGTTCATCCGGTTTCTCCTCAAGCTGGCGCCTACGCCAGATGTGTCATACGTCATCGATGCTGATCCAGTCGCGGCGCTGGCACGGAAACCGGAATATCCATTGGAGTTTCTGCGCAGGAACCGTGAGGCCTACCTAACCCTGAGTTCTCTCTCGGGCGAAATCACAATCATTGAGTCGATGCCGATCAAAGAAGCGGAGACGAAAGTCCGAGAGTCGTTCCTACAGACATTTTCTGCGCCCGACCAGCGGTTTGCACAGCTGACCGTGTCGCTTTAACCACCAGACTATTTTCTGCATACGATCTTCTTGAAAAGACGATCCTTCCGCTTCATTGGAGAGCCAACATCTGGTGCGGCCAAGACATCGAATCTGAAGCGATCGCAATCCGGAGCCCGGAGAAAGAATGAAGATTTGTCTGGTCAGCACTTTCCCCCCCAGCCAGGGAGGACTAAGTGAGTATGGACTGCACCTTGCAGAAGAGTTGCGCCGCAATCCTTTCATTAGCCTGACGATTCTTGCAGACCACGTCGCCACCGATCAGCCAGAACTTGAAGGCTTCTCGGTTCAACGTTGCTGGTCATTTGACGATCCCTTGAGTTCGATTCGGCTTCTCAACGCGCTCAATCAATGTAAGCCCGATGTTGTGTGGTTCAATCTGCTGTTCAGCACATTCGGACGCAACCCGCTGAATGCTTTCTTAGGCCTGCTCACGCCGCTCATGGCGCGCTTGAGCGGCCGCTATACGCACGTCACTTTGCACCATCTGATGGACACGGTTGATTTGAAGGACGCGGGGGTTAAGCATCCTCGCACGTACCGTTTGGCTGGTTCACTTGCCACCAGAATTCTCCTGCTGTCGAATTCCGTTTCCGTTCTCATGCCGGGGTATCGCAAGATCCTTTATGAAAAATATGGCCGTGACAATGTTCATCTGCGATCTCACGGTGTTCTGACGCGGAAACCCGAGTACCCGGATTTTTCCCGGCGGGGAAATCCGGAGCATCGGATTCTGGCTTTCGGCAAATGGGGAACCTACAAGCGACTCGAGCTCCTGCTCGATTCTTTCAAAATTGTGGCTGAGGCCCTTCCGAATACCAAGCTGGTCATCGCCGGCGGAGATCATCCTCAGGCTGCGGGGTATGTGGAATCGGTGAAGGAGAATTGCGCAGGGAATCCCGCGATTGAGTTCACCGGATATGTACATGAAGACCTGATACCCGGTCTTTTCCAGCAAGCCTCCGTCGCGGTTATGCCCTATTCTTCATCGACGGGCTGCAGCGGTGTTGCGCACCTGGCATGCGCGTACGGAGTACCGATTGTATGCGCCGATCTTCCGGATTTTCGTCAAATGGGTGACGGGGAAGAACTCGCCATGGAGTTCTACAAACCTGGAAGCGCGCCCGACCTGGCGGAGTGCTTGATCAACTTCCTGACAAATCCGGAAAAGCAGCTTGCCATGGGAGTTCAGAATTTCTCGACCGCTCTTCGCATGACAATGCCAACCATCGTGCAAAAGTACCTGCGCCATTTTGAGCTGGCGCAAAGAACCGATGCGCTGCGACAGGTGACAAGATTCCGAAGGCTGCCGAAGTGGATTCCATCGAAGGCGTTCCTGCTCAGGCTGATGACGCGGAAATCGAGTGGATGGATTTATAGGTCAGCCAATCATGGGACTGCGAGTTATCGAAACGCGCGTCTGCGTCTATTGAACGACGACGTTAACGGTGGTGGAGAGTTGACTCGAACTGGTGTTCCCTTGAATGGTAACAGAGTAGTTGGTGGAAACGGGCACCGCAACGGCAGTGCTTTGGGGCGTCCCCATCTTGTTTCCGCCACAGGAAACGCTAACCATTCCGATGCCGAGCAGCGCGACAAGAGCGAGAACTCGCGAGCTGCGCTGGTAAGGAACCTTTCCAATGAAGGCAAGGCCGGCAACTCCGACGGGTAACAGCCAGCCAGCATAAATTGGCGCCTTGCTCGGTTGAGGCAAGTCTCTCCCCACAACGGAAGCAGCGGAAATGGTAAGAACGGAAGTAGCAGTGCCCGCGCCAGGAGTGATCGTGCTCGGGGAGAACGAACAGTTCAAAGTGCTCGGCAAACCGCCGCAGGAAAGAGCGATGGAATTGTTGAACGCGCCCGATTGCGATCCAGCAGAGACGGTCAATGTTCCTGTTTGTCCTGCGAGAATCGTGAGGGACGCAGGGGACGCCGAAAAAGATAGTGATGGCGCAGGCGGCGGAGGCGGTGGCGCAGGCGGCCCTCCGCTGGCAGTGCAAGACGGAGTGTAATCGACCGCGCTCGTGATCTGATTTGCCAAGTTGGGCTTACCCACTGCCTGTACGAACAACTGATAGTTTCCGGCCGGGATCGCGAAGCCACATAAATTCAGCGAGTGAATTCCGGTCGCTGAATCCGTCAAAGACATCAGGTTCTCACCGTCGGAGCTGATGTATACGGAATAATGGTCGACCGTATTCTCATTCCCGTTGATCGTCCATTGCAGAGAATTCGTTGCAACCGAAGCGGAAAGCGTTAGACAGTTATCGATTCCAGACTCGATCTCCGTGGCTTCTTCGTAATCATTCCACGTCACCAGCTGCAAGTCAGGCAATGGTTTTCCAGAGTTATAAAGCCCATTAATCTCGGAAAATGTTTGCAGCCAGGTCTGGCCGCATTGCTGTTTCATGATGCGGTTCGATCCCCATGAGGCGAGAGTATCGTTGAATCCTTTGTATGCCGCTCCTACCGTCTGCTCGGAGGGAAACGACATTCCCGCATCGTAGAAACTGGAGAGATAACCCATTCCATAATCGGTGGTAGTTGGCATGACCCAGGAATAGCTGCCGCCGCTGAGGGTATGGCTGAATCCGTTGTTGTTCTGAAAGAGAAAGAGCGGATGCGTGCTTAGCACAGCATTTACCGCGTTCCAATCGACCGAATAAGAGAGATCGATGTTGAAGTTTGTGACCACCGGCTGTCCCTGGCTGGTCATATACGCGGGCGAGGGAAAATACGTGTGCTCAATGTATTGAAGCTGACTGATCAACGCCTGTAGAGGAGAGCAGCCTGAGCAGGAATCCCACTCGATGGCCCCCTGATCGATCATGATGGCAAAGGTGAAACCGGGGTGATTCTCAGCCTCGGCCATGACAAGTTGCGTAGCCTGATCCATTGCATTGTTTGGCCCATACCAATCAATGATGACGCCGTCGATGCCGCGGCTGATCATGTCGGTGATCTGGCTTTTGACTTGTGCGGGGTCTGTCGAGCTGTAGCCGACATTCATGTGATTTGACCCGCCGAACCATAGCATAAGGTGGGCATAGACCTTCGTCGTTGCGCCGGAATAAAGCAGTGTATGAACGTCAACCTTGCTGACGTTCCCGGCGCCGCGGTTTCCATTCGACTGGTTCGTAAAACTATTGGCAGCACTCGTGTTGTTGCCGGTTTGAGCGCTGAGCGTTGTCGTCGGAACAATGTAAGACGAAGTGGCCGAACACACGGTCGATATCGCCAGGAGCAGAACTGCAGCAAGGGGTAAACGAAGCATTAGTCCTCAGGGGGCGTTGAGGATCGTGCACGAGCTGTGGCCACAACGAAGAAGGCGCGCCCGCCTATAAATTTCCTCGTTACCGGCTGATCTTTCTAAACTTGATCTATCTGGGACGGGGTCAGCTTACGGTTGAAGCGCGAAGAGTGGAAGATAACATTCGTCTAAGAACCTAAGTGCTACGACCTACGAGCCGTTGTTCGAGCCGCCGAAATTTGTGGGACAAAAACGAATCGGGCCCTAATCATTTCAGTCAATTAGGCCGCGAGACGAATGGAGTGCTTGCAAAATCTAAGCCAACATTTCGGCGATGAAAGTCATCCTAAACTACGCCTTTCAGTGTCACTCACGTCGCGGGGTGCATCGAATTGTATTCAATAAAAAAGTTTTGCAGGATTTCCGTCGCATCGACGGCAGCCTTGTCGCTTGCGCTGTGCGGTTGCCAGGGGCTGAGGAGCGGTTCCGGGAATATTCAGTCGGTGAATCACATTATTGTCATGACGCAGGAGAATCGCTCTCTCGATACTTACTTCGGGCAGTTGACGGCGTATTGGGCGGCGAACGGTTTTCCTTCGCAGCAATTCGATGGACTGCCGGCGAACGCCTCGAATCCGGCTTACAACGGGACAACTACTCCCGGGACCGTCACCGTTTCCGCCTTCCACCTGGGAACAGAATGTATGGAAAACCTGAGCCCCTCCTGGGATGAGAGCCACGAAGACTGGAATTTGCAGGATCCAACTTCCGGTACTCCGCTGATGAACGGTTTTGTTTATAACGCTGCGAAGTATGCGATCGATGAGAATTCTGGAGGCGCGAACCCGCCTTACAGCGACACTCAAGGTCTCCGCGCCATAGGCTACTACGACTGGACGGATTTGAATTACTACTATTATATGGCGTCGAATTTCGCTACATCCGATCGCTGGTTTTCTCCTGCGATGGACCGTACGCAAGTCAACCGCATGTATCTTTTCGCCGCGACGTCGCAAGGTTATGCGTATCCGCCGGGCACGGACGCTTCGGATAATGCGCCGCTCACCGCTCAAACCATCTTCGACGCGCTCAATACCGCGGGAGTTTCGTGGAAAATCTACGCGACCGACGATACGTGCCCGGACGGCGTAACAGGAGATAGTAGGTCATTAGGAGGATCGCGTTCCGCAGCAAATTCCAGTACGAATCCTTCAGCCGCATCGACGGGATACTGCACTTACCTCACGCAGTTTAAGTCTTATGCCCCGCCGAACACGCTGCCTGCAAATGTCGTGTCGGGGGCGCAGTTTCTGAGCGATGCGCAAGCCGGAACTCTCCCCTCCGTATCATTTATCGAGCCTGGATATGAGTCTGGGCGCGACGAACATCCCAGCAGTGGCACGGATATACAAACCGGCGCCGCTTACGTACAGAGTCTGATCGATGGGTTTATGAACAGCCAGTCCTGGGGTGACTCGGTGTTCATTCTTACCTACGACGAAGCGGGAGGAACCTATGATCACGTTCCTCCAGCGCAAATGCCCAATCCTGATGGCATCGCTCCGATCGATTTGATCCCCGGAGACATTTGTACGACGTCAGGGGGAGCAAATTGCGATTTCAATTACACCGGGTACCGGCTTCCGCTGATTGTGATTTCGCCGTTCACCAAGAAGAATTACGTGTCGCATACGGTCGCGGACTACACGGCCATGCTCAAGTTCATTGAGACAAGGTTTAATGTGCCGGCTTTGACGAAGCGCGACGCGGCGCAAATGGATATGACCGAGTTCTTCGACTTCGAGAATGTGCCGTGGGCAACGCCACCGACTCCACCGGCGCAAGTCACGAGCGGAGTTTGCGATTCGCAGCAGCTTGGCTATCCGTGAGTATTACACGTCTTAGGTTTCAGGTCTTAGGTGTTAGGTCCTGGGCATCAGATGTGGGGGATCAACAAACTAGAAACCCAGGGCCTAAGACCTGACACCCAAGACCTGAGACCGCTTTTCTCTTCTCTACTGATTTCTCGCGTTTACAGTAACGCTGCGCGCCACGTACCTGTTTCCATCAAAGCGAGTCATGACCATGACATCGTCTCCCTCCCGCAGATCGCCGTCAACGCCGGAAACGGAGGGATCGAAGTAGACCTCGTAGGTTTTGCGATCCGTCGAAGAGTTGAGAATCAGAAGCCTCAGCCGCATGTCCAACGCGGTGATCCGACCCGAAAATGCGAAGCTAGCTCCGGGAACCGCCAGCACGGAGACCTCGCTCGCGGTATCGCTGCCATTCCTTTGCGGCCCGAACTTCACCGCGACCAGCGTTCCGGGCACGATGTCGGCTGCGGAAGCAACATGATCACCCTTCACGAGCTTGGTTTGAGAGGTAAGACGAATCTTCAACGGCCGGGGAGACAGAACATCGCGCAAGACTAATTCATCCCCGCGATAACTGACTACCGCGCCTTGACTCTCACCTGCCGGGGTCTTGGAATGAATCCGAATCGTTTTAGCAAAAACAACACTACCGTCGAGCTGAGTATCGACAGAAACACGGTCTCCCTGATGCAGATCGGAGGCGGATGCCGTGGCACTCCCGAGATAAATATGGGTGCGCGGATCGAAAGCAAAAGTCATTTTGCCGCCGCCAAATACCCGCACCGTAAGGCGATCGCGCACGCGGTCGAGTTTCTCGATGGTGCCGCCAATCAGACTCGCGTTAGCGCGGGGTAGCGGAGTGGGATCCGGGAGCAGGCTCGCCGGATCGATAGTTGTGTCTGGAGTATTGTCGGCCGTTGTATCTGGGCCGTTGGCAGTCAGCCCGGCGCTGTCGCTTGGTTGTGGAGTTGTGACTGAATTTGTCGGGACAGACACCGCAGGATCCTCTTTGGGAGTCGCAGAAGGCGTCAAAGGCACATTCTGAGGCGGGATCGTCTGCCCAACAGCCGCGTAGCAAAAAACTGCACAGAGCAGGGTTGTAAGCGAGATTCTAGGCACAATGCGATGCATGGTTTTCTGTCTGGCGATTCTTCGACGCACGTCTAGGATGCCAGTAAAGGGGTTAAAGGTAGCCATATACGTATGAAAAAAGGCCAGAATCGCGCCAAACGTAGGCCGATTCCTAGCATCAAACATTTGCTTTCATCTTTAAAGGTTGAGGTGTCTCGGCATGTCTTGGAAACAGTGGGCGTTCGTGGGGATCGTTTGCGGCGGGATGGCGTGGCCGGCGGGAGTGCGGGCCGGCGACATCAAAATTACCCTGCCCAAGCGCAGCCCTGTGACTCCAGTCCAACGACTAAACCAGGAAGGTGTGCAAGAAATCAGCAAGCGCGCCTATGAGAAGGCTGAGACGCTCTTCTATAAAGCTTACCTGTTGGATCCCGACGACCCGTTTACCCTGAACAACCTTGGCTATGTTTCAGAGTTGCAGGGGCAGCTGGATCGAGCGCAGAAATTCTACGAGTTGGCGGCGCAGCAACATACCGATGCCGTGATAGCGCACGCCAGTTCGCGCCGGGTCGAAGGAAAGACCGTGAACGCTGCGCTGGCAATTCCCGACCAGCAACTGCAAATTAACCATGAAAATGTGGAGGCGGTACGGTTGCTTTCAGCAGGCAGAGCTCCTGAGGCGGATCTGCTTTTGCAGCAGGTTCTGAAGAGTGATCCGAATAATATTTTCAGTTTGAACAATATGGGAGTCACGAAGGAAATGGAGGGAGAGACACAGGCGGCTCTGAAATACTATGACTCGGCTGCTGGTGTTAACTCCGATGCGGTCGCCATGGTTACGCTGGATCATTCGTGGAGAGGGAAGCCGGTGAGCACGATGGCGTCGCAAAATGCGCGGAGCTTGCGCAATCGCCTCGAAGCCGAAAAAAACGTCGAAGTCAGAATTGCTGAATTAAATCTGCGTGGAGTTTCGGCGCTCAACCGCAACGATCTCAAATCGGCAGAGCAAGACTTCCGCAGCGCCTACGCGCTCGATCCTACGAATGCGTTTGCACTGAACAACATTGGTTACCTGGCGGAGATCGAGGGGGATAAAGAGACAGCGCAGTTCTTCTACGAGAAGGCGCAGGCGAGCGGGTTGAATATGCGGGTTGGATTGGCCACTCGGCGCTCTGCTGAGGGTCTCAACTTATCCCAAGTCGCATCGGATAGCGACAACAAAGTCGAAGCCGAGGTTACCCAGGAGCGAAACATACACCGCCGGCAACGCGAACCGATTTTGCTGCGGCGCAGGGACAACTCCGTGGTAGAGGAACCGAGTACTCCGCCAGCGACGAATGCTCCACCGCAGTAGCTTGAGCGGGAGGCGTCCTGTCGTGGCCGGTCTAACATCCTTGTTAGAATGCAGGCCCACGATGTTTGCGTAGGTCCACGAATTACTCTAGATTTCTTCTTCCTGAAAACGTCCGATATCGGATTCCGGATGATAGGAGAAGTAAACCACGAGATTCTTAAAATAGCGCAGCAGGGTGTTCACGTTCGTGGCATACCAGCAGCAGCGCGTCATATCGGGCGAAAATCCACAAATAAAACGGAAGCCGTGCAACACCGGGCCAGAGGGACCAAGCATGGCTGCTGCCATACGATGGTTGCCATCGAGAATCGTCAGAGGGCTTGTGTTATCGATGCCGATGAGAAGCACGGCGGGATCGACTAGATTTTCCTGAACTGAAGAACTGAGAAGGCGTAACTTGCCAAAGAAGTCGTCATTGAAAGAGCCATCCAGCTTGTGGCGGATGCGCTCGACTACGTCGGTCAGATAGAAATTTCCCTGGGCGATGCGGCGCCACTGTGCTCTGGGAAAAAAACGAATGCGCGCGAGATCGTCGGCGGTTAATTCGACCTCGTACCACTTGGTATCGGCTGGGAGCTCGCGCCACATTGCACCGCGCCTCAGAAATAGCAAAGCCTGCCGCAGGGCGTTTTCCCGGGAGCTGTTGAGATTCGGGCGCCTGACAAGCGCATCGAATTCCTGGCGATACTCGTCGAACTCAGGGTGATGGAATTCGCTCCTCAGGAATTCGGCCATCACCTCTTCTTCGGTAAGCAGACGGCGGAGTTTCAGACTGGTATAGATAGGGAGAGCCCGCGGAGTGAAGTGACGCCGCAGCAATGGAATCATCAGAACGAAGAGCAACACAATCATCAGCACGAACTGGACCAGGATTACTTGCCGAAGGGTCTGGTGGAGAACATAGATCCCCAGGGCTAAAGCACCGCTGAACGCCAGCTGAACCCAACTGGTATTCGCGATCTTGCGCGACATTTCATAGGTGATGATTACCGAACTGAGCGAATAAATGCCGGTGGTGATGGCGTAGAGGATAAGCAAAGGAGCCAGTGCTCCATAGTTGCCAAGTTCGAACTGAGCGCCGAAGAGTATTTTCCAGAGGAAGCTGGGAACAGCCCATAGACCGAAGATCAACACCGTGAGGATGAGAAAGACCAGCAACAACGAAGTAAACAGTACTGGATGGCCTTCGCCTTCATCGGCTCCGGCGCCAGCGGAGACCGGAAACATGGTATTCACGACGGACCAAGCGCACATATTGACCAGGCGACCGACCAGTGCAACGGCCGCGTAAAATCCAGCCTCCGCAGGAGGGAAGAAATGCTTGACCAGAACAATGTCAAAATTGTTGATGACGGTTTGTCCTGAGAAAAAAACAATTGCTTGAAGTCCTTCTCGAAAAGAGATGGAAATCCCTCGAAAGCTGAGAGCGGTCAAACCGGGACTGGGCACCGCGGCAAAATAAGAAACGATTACAGCGAGTACGCTTGCAAGAACTGCGCCTTCGACCCCCATGCCCAGTTCAATGAGAAGAACTGCTCCACCTAAGCGGACCAATCCCTCCAGCATGAAATTGAGCGAGAGAGGCGCAAAAGCGTGAATTCCTTGTATGTAACCGCGGCGGACACCGAGAGGAATGTAAAAAGCTGTCCCCAGAGCCAGAAGTGATATTAGAAATCGATCGGGCAAATTCAAGTACGTAGACAGGGGACGCGCAGTGAGAAATAAAAGAACGCCAATTGCAACTCCCGCCACCCAGGAACGCTCGTGCAACTTGGCAAACACGCTGGCCCGTGATTCCGGAGATGCGCTCTTCGCGACATATTTTGCGCAGACGACCTGGAAAGAAAGAGTAATACCCGACATCAACATCAAAATCGTGTAAACCACGGTTGCGTGGGCAAAGCCCGTGGGACCGAGGAGCCGGGCAGTCACTACGTTGTAAACGAGGTTGGTGACTCCGACCAGTCCCGAGCCGGCCAGCAGCGTGAGGCTGCCGCCCAGAAGCTGCGATTTCAGCGTTTTTGCGGGAGTCGTCGTTGGGAGACTTGGTTTAACCGGCGGAGTCTCCGCATCGCTCTGAATAGAATTGATCATCGAAAATCAGCAAGGCTCAAAATAAGTTGAAGTGCACGATCGGAAGAACTGTTGTTTTGGATGAGTTGTCAAAGCTGTAAAAAGTCTGTTGTTGAAGTCCGAGGGAGAATTGAAATGGGTGCGTCACAGAGGTGCCGTAGCCATCCTTCGAGGTGCCGCCAGTTGGCCGCGTGTAAGAAACCAGGAATTCACTCTGTGCGTTGTCGTATTGGTGAAAGCCCTCTCCGCGTGAAAGCAAGAATGATCCCTGAACGTGCCAGCGCGGGTTGACGCGGAAATCAAACCTTCCGCCTGGGAGCAGCGCTTGGGCGATAGCATATTCTGTGTTCTGTACTCTCCACGAGCGCAGATCCTCGGCCAGCACCGCCGCGGTTAGCCGGTTGCCAAACTTGTACTGCAACCCGATATAGCTTGAAGTATTGAAGTACTCCTGCACGAGAGGATTAAAGAGCAAGTCGCGGACGGTGTACCCGGTGAGCAAGGAAGTGTGTCCCCAGGGTCGCCCGACGTTGAATTCCAGGCTGGCAGAGGCGTCTCGCGAATTCAAGTTCTGATCGGTGAACGGCCCAGCTTCGCGGATGGCGCTGCCATTGATCGATACCCAATTAAAGAATGAACTGGTCGAAATGTAGAGAAACTGGCGAAAGAGATTCTGGCTCATGTAAACCGGAGAGATTGTGTCACGCCGGATCGTAAATTGAAGTCCGCCATTGAAGGCGATGGTATTCGAGCCGAAATGAAAAATCGGGGTGATTCCGCCATTGATCAGAGTGTCGTAAGTGTTGCGATCCTGAACGACATTGGCGCTGGGGAAAAGAAGCCGGCCTGCGGTAAAGCTTTCGCCGACAAATCCGGAGATCACAGGCAAACTACCAAGGTGAATGCGGTAGTGAGAATCGGCAAGACTCTGATAAGAATGACGCGGCGGCGGCAATAACGAAGGATTGGTAACATGCAGGATCTTCGCATCAAGGGTATAGACGTTGATGTCCTCGAGCGAAGGAGCGAATAACGCTTCGGGGGCGAGACTTACATCCTGGTTAATCTGCCGGCCTTCTTCGCTGGCAAGTTCAAATTGCGCGGTTTGCGCGGTCGCCAAATCTTCCTGACCGGCAACGCTGCTCGCCTGCGCAAAGGCGGAAAGTGCCTGCACCGTATCCTGACGCTGGCGATACAAGTTTGCCTCGGCCATCATGTAGTCGTAGTCGTCGCGATAATCGCTTGGCGGCCCAAGGTTATTAAGTGCATCTTCGGCTTTGCGAGTTTCACCTTCTGCCAGATACGTGTTCGCTAACCCGACGGCAATCGTGCGGGGATTGGCTCCGGCAAGCCGCGCCTTATCGAAATAAGTTTCAGCAAGATTGAAGTCGTGCATCGCGAGGAAAATTCCGGCTGCCTCCACGATGTCATCGGGCGTGACGGGAGAGGAATCCAACCGGGCTTCGGCGAAGCCGAGCGCGATTTGACGGCGGGCGTCGTCGTAATGCCCTTGCCGCAGAAATACCTGGGCGATTGCCAGCCGCACGCCGAGGCGGTCTCCATTTGGAATATCGAGGGCGCGCGAGAACCGTTGCATGGCTGCATCTCGATTTCCGAGAATCAGCAGCGCGCTGCCCGTAGCCATCAGCGTCTCGACCTGATTGCTGCCGTACTGTTCTGCCTGCTGGATGTCTTGCGACATCGCGTCTCGCTCTCCTTCTTTTGCGTGCACTTGCGCGCGCAACGCGTAGACCGCTGGGTCTGTAGGCGATAGCTTTTGTGCCACTTCGAGCGCAGCGATGGATTGCCGAAAGCGCCGCAGCCGATAGAGCGTGTCAGCATAGGCAAGCTGGGTCGATAATTCGTTCGGATTTTCCTGAAGAGCAACACGGTATTCGGCTTCGGAGTGCGAATAATCCTGCTCCTGCCGGAATGCCTCGGCTCGGGCCAAGTGCCAGGTGTGCGACTTACCTAACAGCTTTTGTACGGTGTCTAACTGCGTTAAGGCTGGCTTCGGACGGTGCAACTGCAGATCGGCATACGCCAAACCGAGATGCGCCTCGCCGTAGCTAGGCTGCAAGTGAATGGCAGTCTGAAAATCCTGGGCCGCCTTGCCTGCCTGACGGAGATCGTTCAAAACGAATCCCCGATCCACGTAACCGGTGGCCATCTTTGGATCACGTTCGAGTGCCCGGTTGAAATCGCTGAGCGCTTCGCGGGAGTGCCCGTCGTGGGCATGGATGTATCCGGCGATCAAGGGGAGATCTTTATCGTCGGGAAGAATCGGATCGTATTTAGTCACGAGCGCCTGGGCGTCTTCATAGTGGCCCAGATAATAGAGATCATAGGCCAGGTAAACCACGCCTTCCCGATCATGCGGAAGCTGCTTGAGCACCGCATAGCCGAGCTTGGCGGACTCCGCATAATCGCCTGTAAGCGTGAGATAGCGCTCGCGCTCACGGTTTACCTGCGGACTGCCGTCGATATCGCCTTTGGCGCGATCGAGCCAGCGCTTCGCCAGTTCCGGGTTGTGCGATTCGAGTGCAGCATTGGCTCCTCCGGCAATGACCAGCGAATTATTGGGCATACGCTGATAGGCATTTTCATAATCCGACTCCGCCTGATGATAGTTTCCTTCGGCGACGTGCAAGTCTCCTAACGCGAGATAAGGGCTGAAATCCTTGGGATGAGCCTCCGTCGCCTTGGTGAAATAGTTCTCGGCAAGCTTCGTGTCACCCTTATCGCGGGCGAGATAGCCGAGCGACGAAAGTGCGGTCCGGTTGCGAGGATCTAGTCCAAGAACTTTCGAAAAAGAATCCTGCGCCGCATCTTTTTGCCCGAGCTTCCATTGCAGACTGGCGTAATTCAAAAGCGAGTTAACATTGTTCGGCGCGAGGCGCATCGCTTCTTGGAGATCCTTGTTCGCGGCGTCGAGGTTGCCGGAGCCTGCTTCGAT
>Ga0210391_10000292_pt1 | contig 57223 bp, 59 predicted proteins | sample IncBWC12OmetaG_FD_160573 | JGI IMG/M metagenome (GOLD analysis project Ga0210391, IMG submission 160573) | Forest soil microbial communities from Barre Woods Harvard Forest LTER site, Petersham, Massachusetts, United States - Inc-BW-C-12-O ...
GTTCCAGCCGCCGCCGAGTTTTTGGAAGATATGCAGGAATGCGTCCGACCGGATGAGGAGATTTCCGTCGGCCGTGAGCACCACCACGCTGTCAGGCAGTCCGGCGCGTCTTTCGGGTGGAACACGCGATTGAAATGTCTCACCCTGCAGCGGAGCGAAGCGGAAGGCGTGGCCCGAACGGTCGTGCTGGAGGACGAATTTTACGGCGCGGTGGCAGAGGCCGCAATGGCCGTCATAGAAAAGTATCTCCGGGTCTGAGGCGGGCGGCGACATTCTAACAGAAGGATAGCACGCCGATATTGCGCGAACCCGGAGGGCCGTGCCGCGCCTCGGCGGTGTTCGCGGTAAACTGCCGCTGGACAGCGTTTTAGTAAGCTTCTAAGCTACTTCTCGCCGTAGATTTCCGGGAGAATTCTCCTTCGTGAAGTGCGACTCCATTCTGGACGCTGTCGGCGGCACACCGCTCGTCCGGTTGAATCGGGTGACCAAGGATATTGCCGCCGAAGTGTATGTAAAGGCGGACTACCTGAATCCGGGCGGCTCGATGAAGGATCGCATCGCCGTCTGGATGATCGATGAGGCCGAGCGCAAAGGGCAGCTGCGGCCCGGCGGCACGATCGTCGAGTCAACGTCCGGCAACACGGGCGTGGGCCTCGCACTGGTCGCGGCCGTGCGCGGGTACAAAACGGTTTTCACGGTGCCCGACAAGCAGTCGCGCGAAAAAATCGACATGCTGAAAGCGTTCGGTGCGGAAGTAATCGTATGCCCCACGGCGGTCGAGCCGGAAGATCCGCGCAGCTACTACTCTGTGGCAAAAAAACTGGCGCGCGAAATTCCCAACGCCTTCTACGCCAATCAGTACGAGAATCCAGCGAATCCCGAGTCACACTACCGCACCACAGGTCCGGAAGTCTGGAAAGACACGGACGGGAAAATCACGCACTTCGTCTGCGGCCTGGGCACGGGCGGCACGGCTTCCGGAGCGGGACGATATTTGAAGGAGCAGGATCCGAAAATTAAGGTGATCGGAGTTGATCCACACGGCTCGCTTTTCTACGAGTATTGGAAGACAGGCAACATCGGCAAGGCGCGCACGTACGTGGTGGAGGGAATCGGAGAGGATATTATTCCGGCCGCGCTGGATTTCTCCGTGCTCGACGACGTGATCCAGGTGAACGACGAGGAATGTTTTCTCTGGGCGCGGCGCCTGGCGAAGCGCGAAGGAATTTTCACCGGCGGCTCGGGCGGCGGCTGCGTCTCAGCGGCGCTGCGTGTGGCCCGCGCGTCGAAGAAGGGCGATCGGGTGGTTGCGTTTCTGCCCGATTCTGGCAGCCGCTACCTGAGTAAGGTTTACAACGACAGCTGGATGCGCGAGCTCGGCTACGCGGATACGGAAGTGACGCTGACGGCTGTGGACGTGATTCGCGTGAAGCGCCAGAACGGGAAAACCCGTGATTTGATGGTGGTGGGCCCGAATCGCTCGGTATTTCAGGCGCTGCAAACGATGCAGCAGCAGGATATATCGCAGATACCCGTGTTCGAGGACGATCGCTCGATCGGCACGATTTTCGAGGACAAAATTCTGAATCTCGCGCTGCAGGGAAAGGATCTTCGCAAGCTGATCGTGCGCGAAGTGATGGGCGCGCCGCTGCCGCAGGTGGCCGCGAACGCTCCCGTCGAGCGCGTAACGCACCTGCTGAGCCACGAAAGTCCCGCCGTTTTCGTTGAAATGGAAACAGGAAAACTCGAGGTACTCACGAAGTTTGATCTGATGGATACGATCGCTGGACTCGTCGGACAGAAGCGCTAAAGGGCGCGGCGCCCCATGCGTTGGCCCCTGATCACCTTATTCTCTTGACACCTCCTCTTTGCCTGTGATATTCCCGCCTGTATCTCTATCGGTGTGCGGCATGTCCTGGGTGGATGTCCGCATTTCCGGCAGCTGGTTTGTCGCCTAGGCGCGGCGAACGCACAGGCTGCAGGGTGGCTTCAAAAAAATTGGGGGGTGGGTCGATGACTAAGCATTTCGCTTTGTCGAATTTTGCTTGCTCTTTTTTCGTGTGTCTCGCCGTTCTGTTCCTCTTTGTTTCTCCTGCCCTGCCGCAGTCTGCCACGACCGGTGGTTTGACCGGAACCGTCACCGATCCCTCGGGGGGTGTGATCGCCGGCGCGACGGTCACTGCGACTAGCCTGGCTACCGGCCAGGAGCGGTCGGTCACAACCGATGCGAGCGGCACTTACAAATTCTCTCTTCTCGCTGCGGGAAACTATTCGCTGAAGTTCACTGCGAGCGGATTCAAGACTTCCGAAGTGCCGTCGGTGACCGTGAACATCACCGAGACCCCCGTGCTGAACCAGAAGCTCGAGGTGGGAGCCCAATCCGAGCAAGTGACGGTTGAATCGACGGCTGAGACGATCCAGACGCAGAACGCCACGGTTGGCGCGCTGGTGGGAGCGAAGGAAGTCACCGACCTGCCGCTGAGCTCGCGCAACTACACGCAGATTATCGACCTTTCACCGGGCGTCGTGGCGAACGTATCGAGCGCGGCTGCAGTAGGCAACGGCACGCAGGACATCAACGTCAACGGCATGGGGTCGGACCAGAACAACTACATGATGGATGGCGCGACTGTTACGAACTACGGCAGCGGCGGTGGCGCGCAGTCCGGAAACTTTCCTGGCATCGGTATTCCCAACCCCGATTCGATTCAGGAATTCAAGATTCAAACGTCGCAGTATGACGCGGAATACGGTCGAAACCCGGGTGCCAGCGTCAATGTCACCACCAAGGGCGGTACGAACAATTTCCACGGCGCGGCCTGGGAATTCTTCCGCAACAGCGCGCTGGACGCGAATGATATTTTCAACCAGCAAAGCCAGGCAGTATTACATTCGGAAGGTGTTGGACCTGCAAACAAGCCCGAAACTTTGAACGAGAACATGTTCGGCGGGACGATTGGTGGGCCGATCAAGAAGGACAAGCTGTTCTTTTTCGGCTCCTATCAGGGCTTCCGACAACTCAACGCGGTAGGATCGAACGGTTTCGCCACGGGACTTGCTACTGGGCTCAATCTGTACCCGTTCAGCTACCCCGATGGAACGCGCGGCGAAGCTGAGACCGGCGTGATTCCTACGGATTATGTTGCGGGCGGTGCGCCCTGCGCATACACGACATACCGTTCCTATTTGGGATGCGCGTTCGGGGGACTCGTGACGGCCGGGCCGGGTGATGGGGTTCCGGTCAATGCTGCTGGATCAAACATCAGCCAAGCCGCAATCAACATTCTGACCTTGGGTGGCTCCAAGGGCGGGCTCAACCAGGGCTTTTACATTCCCAGCGCACCTATAGTCGGCACGACGCCTCTCGCCAATTCGATTTCGTTTGCGCAGCCTACGCGAGCGAACGAGAACCAATATCTTGGCAATCTTGATTGGATCGTCAACAGCAAGAACACGGTGACCGAGCGGTTCTTTACTTCCAAGGACCCGCAGAACCAGTCATTCGTCTGCCTGGACGGCAATGGTTCATTGCTCAACAGCTGCGCCCCAGGCGCTCCTGAAGATGTCACCTACACTGCGGACAGCGGCGTCCTCAAGCTGACGACAGTTGCGACAAGCAACTTCGTCAATGAGGCGCTGTTTTCCTTCCAGCGCGCCACCACGGTGGCGGCGCCGGGAAGCTACGTCTCGGCTTGTGCCGTGGGCATTACTCCGCCGCTGCTCGATTCGTTGGGTTGCCCGGGTCCGACCAGCGGAGTGAATCCGATTCCGTTCCAGATCCCGACGATTTCGTGGGGATTTTTCGGCTTGACCGGCCCCACGGGATATTCGCAGGGCGCATTCAATAGCGGGGGAAACTTCTTCGCATCCGCGACAAACTACTTCAACACGTTCCAGGGGCGGGATCAGGTTTCGTGGAATCACGGCAAGCACGCCATTCGCGCGGGATTTGAGGTGGATCGCATTCAGTACAATTGGACCCTGCCGAGCCGCGGCGGGCTCGATTTCGGGTCGGTGACGGACTTCCTGACCAGCGCGCCTGCGAATCCGGGCAGCATCTTCATCAACTTTTACGGTCTGCCTGAAGCGAATGGCAACCCGCACGATCAGCGAACGAACGAGTTCTCGACGTTCGCCGAAGATGACATCAAGGTGAACAGCAAGCTAACCGTGAACATCGGCCTCCGTTGGGAATATGACGGCTATCCGTCGGAAAACAAGGGCCTGTTCACCGATGTATGGACCTCCCAGCTGACGATCGACAACACTGGAAGTTTCTATCTCGGCAATGAAGGCGCGCTCGGCGGCGTCGTGCCGTGCGCGAGCGCCTTGACATGTGCGCCCGGCACGGTCGCGGGAACTAACAATTTGGTCGGCAGTCTGGCTGGGTATGTGGTTCAGTCCAACTACAAGCCGGGTATCGCGGCATGCGGAAATCCGCTGGCACGGACCGCATGCGGTCTGACCGCACCGTTCGGCATTTTCCCGGGTTATCCGGGCGGCGCGGAGGGAGTCATCTTCAACACGAACAAGACGCTTGTGAAGGGCGCGCCGATCGACGATTTCGGGCCCCGCATCGGTCTGGCGTGGCAGCCGCTTGGCGAGAAGCTGGTCATTCGCACCGGTTACGGAATTTTCTACGATGCGGTGTATGCCAACCTGCTGGCCAACAACAATGCGGGAAACTCGCCCTACAACGGTTTCGCAGCCGCGGGGTTTGGTTCTAATTCGTTGCAGCAACCCATCTCTCCGTTGGCCACCGGTGGCATTCTAGGCTGGTCACCGCGCACGCTCCAGGTGCTGGCGGGCACGGCTGCCGCGGGCGCTACGGACATCACCGACGACGCCGGCGGCAACGGGCTGGCAGACACCTCCGATAACCAGAACTTGGCGGTGCCGCTTGTACAGCAATACAACCTCGACTTCCAGTATGAAGTACTGCACAACTGGATTTTGGACGTAGGATACGTCGGATCGCACGGTACGCATCTCTACGACTGGGCGAACCCGATCAACATCGCGTTCCTGGCGGCCGGCGCTCCGAACGAACCGACCGATCCGCAGAATATGGCGATGATCGTTGGCTCTGGCGCGCCGGGCACTCCCAATTCTCTTCCGTTCAACGATGTGAACAACGTGAACCCCGCCACACAGGTCAAGGACAACATCGCGACCAACATTCCCGTCGCGGCGTTTGCCGACAACACGCTGGGCCGCGTGAGCTACCTTGGATATGGAACGGGCGGAGCGTCAACCACGAAAACGCAGGGTGACTCGCTCTACAACAGCTTGCAGGTGCAGCTCAAGCATCAGTTCTCGCACGGATTCCTTCTCCAGGCTTCCTACACGTGGAGCAAGCTGATCACGAACGTAAACTCCAGCGAAGCGGGCGGTGGCATCGCGGCTCCGGGCAACGTGCTTTCGGGCGGCGCCTCGAGCAACGATCCGCTGAACTTGGGACAGCAGTACGGGCTGGCGGCGTTCAACCGGCCGCAACGGTTGATCATTGCCTATAGCTACGACCTGCCCTACCACAACACGCAGGGCCTGAGCGGAAAACTGTTGGGCGGGTGGTCGCTCTCCGGAGTAACAACGATTCAGGACGGCGAGCCCTTAACGGTGATCGACAGCAATGCCGGCGTGATTTACTACGGCAAGGGCGGTACACCGTTTGGCGGTGGCGGAGTGCGCGCCGAGTTGGCCGATCCGGTTGGCTGTAACCATTTTGGTGTCTGCCAGTCTGGCGTTTCAACGGCCACAGCCGGTGGGGACGAATCCCGGCTGGGCGGAGCGTTTGGTGGCCACGGCTGGATCAATCCGCTTGCCTTCGGCACGCTCACGGGACCCGGCGGTTCGTTCGTCGCAACCGGGGCACCGTGCATCGGAGGCACAGTGCCAGGAGCCTGTGCAGCATCCGGCGGAGCAACGGGCTTCGGCAATTCAGCGATCGGATCGGTGATGGGTCCGGGACAAAACAACTGGGACTTCTCGCTAATGAAGACCACCAAGATCACCGAAGGGCTGAGCTTCCAGTTCCGAGCGGAGTTCTACAACATCTGGAACCATGCGCAGTTCAACCCGCCGATCAACAACCTCGCGGATCCGACGTTTGGGCAGATTCAGAGCAGCTCCGTGCCGCCGCGGATCATGCAGTTTGCCGTGAAGTTCCTGTTCTAGTCGCGGGAACGATTACCAGCCCCATCCTCGCGGGTGAAATCGCGAGGGTGGGGCTTTTTCTTTGCGCAGGATGCGCAATCTTCGAGCATCAAGAAGTTGGTCAAAGGGCGCTTGTTCGGGTTTCTGACTGCCGATCCTCCACTACGGCGTCCGCCGATTACTTCAGTTGGACGGGCGGTTCTTCTCTGATAGCATAGTGATTCGCTGTTTAATCCTCCCCGTCTGGAGCAATCGAGATATGGCACTCGCATGTGAGATTTGCGGCAAGAAGCCGCAGTATGGAAACAACATCAGCCACGCGCACAACGTGACGCGGCGGCGCTGGAACCCGAATCTCCGGCGCGTGCGCGCCGTCGTCGACGGCGTGCGTAAGCAGGTACGTGTGTGCACGGCGTGCATTCGCGCCGGCCGCGTTACGAAGGCAGCCTGAAGTTCACTTCGATGGCGAAGAACCCCCTCCTGCAGCGTGCACTCCTGGTCCCGCTTGTGGCTGTTTTCTGCGCGCTTGGTGCGGGATGCAAGCGGGAATCGGCGCCCGGGCCAGACGTCTGGGCCGTGGTGAACGGTAAAGAGATTACGCGCCAGGAAGTGGAAAAAATCTTCAAATCACGGGTGAATGCGGATGCACCGGCGCCTTCGCAGGAGGAAGCCCTCTCGCTCGATCTGAGCATTCTGGACGAGCTGGTGAACAGCGAAATTCTGCTGGAGCGCGCCACGAAAATGAACCTGGTGGCGAGCGACGCCGAAGTCGAAGACAAATTCACCGAATCGAAAAGCCCCTACACCGAAGAAGAATTCCAGAAAAAACTGAAGGAAACCGGACTCACGGTGGACGATTTGCGGAGCGATATCCGCCGTCAGCTTTCGATCCAGAAGCTGCTGAACCGCGAAGTGGTGGCGAAAATTTCGATCACCGATCAGGACATCCAGGACTTCTATAGTAAGAATCGCGCGCAATTCAACGTGACCGAACCGGAATATCACATCGCGCAGATCGTGATTACGCCGCATCCGGACGCGACAGTGCACAACCGGAAGAACGACAAGGCCACCAACGAAGCGGAGGCCGGACGCAAAGCCGCGATGTTGATCCAGAAAATCAACGCGGGCGCCGATTTCGCCGAGCTGGCGGCGGATTATTCCGAGGATTCGAGCGCTTCGACCGGGGGTGATCTGGGCTTTCAGCCCGAGTCGGCGTTCGATAAGTCCGACCCGCTCCTCAAGAAGGCGGTGCTTTCGCTGCGGCCGGGGCAGACGACGCAGCCTCTCCACGATCCGCGCGGCGGATACATCATTGTGAAGCTGATCGCCAAGGAAGCGGCCGGGGAACGCCAGTTTTCCGATCCGCAGGTGCAGCAGGCAATACGGGATGCGTTGCGCACCCGCAAGGAGCAGCTGCTGCGCTCGGCGTATCTGGTGGAAGCGCGGGATGAGGCGCACGTGACGAATTATTTGGCGCAGCAGATTCTGGAATTCGCCGGCAAACTCCCCGCCACGACTCAGTAAGCCCTCACGCGAACAAAACTCCCCGGACAGGCCCATAACCTGGGTTCTGTTTCCTTGGCCAGAGAAGTGCCTTTGCTGCTCGAAGCGGCGCTTGGCAAGAGTTTGTCTAGCGGCTATGATGGCCGCGCTCATTCCATGACGCGCAGAAACTGATGCACTCCTCGGAACAAAATCACTGGAAAAAACTGGCGGCGGACGCGGCCGCGAAGCTGGTGGAGGACGGCATGGTTGTCGGCCTGGGGACCGGGTCGACGGCAGGGCTGTTTGTCAGCGCCCTGGGGCGACGCGTGGCGGACGAAGGCTTGCGAATCAGCGGCATTCCCACGTCGGAGCAGACTGCGGCGCTGGCCCGCGGCCTGCTGATTCCGCTGACCGATTTTGCGTCACACACGCAGATCGACCTGACGATCGATGGCGCGGACGAAATTGAGAGTGGAACGCTGTATCTGATCAAGGGGCACGGCGGGGCGCTGCTGCGCGAAAAGATCGTGGCGGCCGCGAGCAAGCGGATGGTGGTTGTGGCGGATGAAACGAAGATGAGCGGCCGGCTGGGTTCGCTGGTTTCAGTGCCGGTCGAGGTTGTGCCGTTCGGTTGGGAAGCGACCGAGAGGCAGCTGGCGGTGCTCGGCGGTAATCCCGCGCTGCGCATGGGCCGGGACGGCCAGCCTTTTGTGACCGACGGCGGGCACTACATCGTCGATTGCGCGTTTGGGCCGATCGACAATCCGAAAGACGTAGCGCATCATTTGGATCATGTGGTGGGCTCGGTGGAGCATGGGATGTTCTTGAAGTATGCGAGCGAGGTCTGCGTCGGCGGACCCCATGGCGTGACGATATTGCGGAAGGCGAGCAGTTGATCGTGCACCCCGGCTGAGGACGAACGCGGCAGAATTTTTCTGGCCGGTTAAGGTCGGAAGTCCCCCGGCATCTCTCCTAGAGAAGTTCAGCTCTGCCCCCGGCGAGCCGAGTTCCTTACGCCGAGCCCAAACTCAATTTCTCGCGGCTGTCGCCGGCCGATACACCGCATCGAGCCCGCCCCACAAAGCTTTCAGGCTTCGCTGCGCCGCGCAAAGTACACCGAATAAGTCGGAGCAGTCCTGGGCGGCGAGCCACGCGCGCCACGCCGCGCGGTGGCGGACATCGGCTTCCTCGTGCACTCCGAAATAGGCCAGCGCTTCAGGTTCGGTGATGTTGTAGAAGCGGCGAAGTCCGGAAAGTTTCTGCGTGGAAATCTCGGGAACCTGCGCTTCGTACACGTAGAACGAGGCGACGGCCTGCATCATGGTTCCCTGCGAGACCATTTCGTCGAAGGTGTCGAGCAAAGCCGCGATTCCCGGCAGCGGACGGGAGCGATCGAGCGTTTCGCCGCTGACGCCGAGCGATTCGGCGAACTGGCGCCAGAGCTGCGGATGAGAGCCGGCGGGATCGAGCTCTTCGGCAAGATTTTCGTTCACGATTCCGGCCAGGTCGCCATCGGCGCGTCCGGCGAGTTGGCGCAGGTTGTCCGGGAACGAACGGACGTGGTGGTAATACTGCTGGGCGTAGAGCTGAAGCGACTCGCGGGAAAGCGTGCCTTCGGTCCAGGCTTGGTAAAACGGGTGTTTCAGCAGGTGGTGCTGCTCGATCAGGGTATCGATCAATTCGAGCAAAGTTCTTTCGCGCACACGGTTCTTCGCCATTTCGGTTTCTGCTTTCAGATGTAGAGTTGATTCGGCCGGCAATGTTACATGAATGAAAAGCGAAAGACTAGGTCAACGCCAAGCCGGGAATTTACTCTCTGGACAAGCCCGAAACGCCGCTAGTGGAGGCCGGACCAATCGTCGGCGAGGAGAATCGAGTTGCTCGGGTTCGAGGGGTCGTATTTTACGCTGGCCGTTTGGCCGGCGGCCACGCGGGTAAGGTGAAGGCGCTCCTCGAGGCCGGTGATGTCCTGGGCGGTTTCATAGGTCACGCCGGAGATCGCGTACGTGTAGTAAAGAAGGCGGAGCGGCAGCCGGGATTCGACGGGGCTTTTCGCCGCAGCCGCGGGCCTTGGTTTGGCCGCGGCCGGTGGCGCCGCCTCACCCGCGTGCTCCACCACCTCCAGGACTTGTCCTTCGACGATGCGGCCGACGCGATTCAAGTAGGCGCGGCGCTCGCGTTCGATTGCGGCGTCGTCAAGTGGTTTGCGGCGCAACCAGAAAAACACCCCTAGGCCCGCGAGAACCACCAATCCCGCCACGGGAATCAGGTTTTGCCAATCGGAGAGAAAGTTTTTCAACGAAGGTATCTTAGCGCAGACGCAGGGTTGTACAAGCCATCTCCGGGACGCCTGGTGTAGGGGAGTAAACGTTTCAAAGTGAGGGCCGAGGGCCCTCGAACAGCCACGGCAGGCCTAGGCTAGGAATCTTTCGGGCCTACCACAGGGTTTGAGAGGGAGCCGATGTTACCCACGCGGACTTCGACTACATCTCCAGCCGCCAGCGGCCCCACGCCGGCGGGCGTGCCGGTGGTGATGACGTCGCCGGGTTCGAGAGTCATCGCTTCGGCGATCCAACGGAACTGGACTTCGATCGAGAACACCATGTCGGAGACGCGCGCCGATTGCTTGCGGGCACCGTTGACGAAAGTCTCGATGGTGGTATCCGGCGACGGTGTATCGGTCTCGACGACGGGGCCGAACGGGCAAAACGTATCAAAACCCTTGCCGCGGATGTATTGGCCGTCCATGCGCTGGATGTCTCGCGCCGTAACGTCGTTCAAACAGGTGTAGCCCAGGATGTAGGGCTTAATGTCGTCGGTCGGCTTCGGATGGACGCAGCGGCGGCCGATGACGAAGGCCAGTTCGCCTTCGAAATCGACGCGCTTGGAAATTTTCGGCAGCACCACGGAGTCGCCCGGGGAAATGATGGAGGAAGGCGGTTTCGAGAAAATAATCGGGGACTTTGGAGTCTCCGCTTCCATTTCTTTCGCATGGTCCATGTAGTTCTTGGCCATGCAAATAATCTTGGTGGGCCACGAGGGGGGCACGAATTTCACGGCGGAGACGGGCCACTGGCGGCCGGTGGGCTTGCGTTCGCCCCAAATCTCGCCGGAAAACTCGCGGACGATGCCGTTTTCAAGCAAGCCCGCGTGGGAACTTGCGTACGCTTCGGCCTGCGTCTGGCCCTCGTGCGACGATACGTAATCGAGCGGTAGAACTCGGCAGAGTTTCATCGGTTATGGCGCGCCTCGCGCGCGGCAGATTTTCGGCCCGGGGCCAAAGGATGATTTAAAGCGTGAAGCAGCATACCGCAGACCCACGATCCCACAGCAAAAATTCCATACACGACAGTGCCCTCGGCCAGCGCCTGCAAGGGCGTCCGCAGCACCGCGAAGAGATCGCGGAAGTAGAAGCCGGCCGCGTAATAGACAACCACACACATTCCCCAGGCGAGCATCGCCGACGCAAACATCTGAATCGGCCGGGTGAGGAAGCGACCCACGGGGACGAGCATCAGCAGAACAAAGAGCGTGTAGCAGGATGCGTTGCGCTCGAACGCGTATTTTTCGAGCGCGGGCACGCGATTGGCGGAGACCAGCGCTCCGAGCATGGCGAGGACGAGGAACGATCCGCAGTAAATTCCCGTGCGGATCACCGAGCCTGACGTCGCGGGCCGGCTGGGTATCGGATTTACGTCTTGTGGAATTTCGATCATGGCCTCACCTGACCTTCTGCCGGTACGCCACCGGACACTGCCTCACTGGCGCGGCTTTCATTTCCCGCGCGATCAACGGCAGTGACCGAGTAAAAGTAGCGGTGACCGGGCTGGACATTCATATCGCGAAATGCAGGCGTCGGCAACGGGTCCGTATTCACGCGCGAACCGGGGACGCCCGCCTTTTCGCTTCTATAGACGTTGTATCCAGCGATGTCGGTTTCAGAGCTGATGGCCCAGGAGAGTTCGAGATGGGCGGGCGCACCGGGCTGTGCGGGGACGAGAGCGACGATCAGTTCTTGCGGCGCGGCGGGAGGGAAGGTGTCGCGCGGGGTGACGACCGCCAGGTTCGAATCCGCCGACTCCAGCGCCGCGTTGGGATATTGCGCGACGCTGCGAACGGAATAGGCGTAGGAGGCGTTAAATTCGAATTGCGTGTCTTGAAACGGCGGGCCCTCGGCGTCAGCGATCTTCACGAGCGGGGATTTCAGCGCCGTTGCGCCGCCTGCCGGCGCGGCTGAATCAGGAGTCCCGCGGTAAATGTGATAGACGCCGACCGTGGGCGCGGAGCCGGCCGGCGACGTGGCGGGTGGCGTCCAGGTGAGCACGATGGCCGCGTGCGTCACTTCCGTCCGTAGATCCGCGATTCGATCGAGCGGCGCGAAGACTTGGACGGACGCTAGGTTGGAATTTGCCGATGGCTTTTTCTCCGAGATTTGCGTGCGAACGATATAAACGGCAAGGCTGTCTGGATGCTGCGCGAAATCCTGCGGCCGCAATGAATCCGTGAAGTGGATATGGCCTTGTACGGCGTAGTGATCCTCCATGGCCGCGGGAATGGTGACGAGCAGGGTGGCTCGCGCGGGCGCCTTAGGGGCCGGCTCTCCCGCAGCGGGGGCCGTGAAGAAATCGCGATAGATTTCGATTGTGGGCGATTCCGGTAGCGGGCGGTTGTCAACAGCCTCCTGCGGCAGCGTGAAGGAGAGCAGGACGTCACTACCCGATTGCACGGCGGCAAGGTCGGTAACGGCGACAGGAGTGGGCGGCTTGCGCTCGTAGGGCTCGCCGGGGGCGGCGCAGCCAATGGCGATCAAGCTGACTAGAAAAGCGGCGACCGAAAGCGCCGTCGCGCGAAACTTTGACACAAAGACACGGGTCTGAGGGCCGGCGTTCCCAAGGCGATTTTCCATTTTCGCGATTCTACAGAATGTAGCGGCTCAGATCTTGGTCTTTCACGATATCCGCGAGCTGCTTCTGGACGTAGGCTGCGTCGAGCTTCACGGTTTTTTTCTTCATTTCCGGCGCCTCGAAGGAAATTTCCTCGAGGACTTTTTCGAGAATCGTATGCAGGCGGCGCGCGCCGATGTTTTCGGTCTGTTCGTTGACGCGGGCGGCGAACCGGGCGACGGCGGCAATGGCGTCTTCGCTGAACGAAAGTTTCAGGCCCTCGGTATCGAGGAGGGCGACGTACTGCTTGATGAGCGCGTTTTTCGGCTCGGTGAGAATGCGGATGAAATCGGCTTCCGACAGCGAACTCAGCTCGACGCGGATGGGGAAGCGGCCTTGGAGCTCGGGAATCAGATCGGACGGCTTCGAAGTGTGGAACGCTCCTGCGGCGATGAACAGGATGTGATCGGTGCGGACCATGCCGTAGCGGGTATTGACCGTGGTGCCTTCGACGATCGGCAGAATATCGCGCTGCACGCCTTCGCGGGAAACGTCCGGGCCGTGGCCGCTTTCGCGTCCGGCGATTTTGTCGATTTCGTCGATAAATAGAATTCCCATCTGCTCGACGCGATCGACGGCGACACGGGTGACCTGGTCCATGTCGATGAGGCGATTCTCTTCCTCCTGAATCAGGTAATCGAAGGCCTCCGAGACGGTCATCTTGCGCTTCTTTTTTTGCTGGCCGAACATGCCGGAGAGCATGTCTTTGACGTTGATGTCCATTTCCTCGACGCCCTGATTGGTGATGATTTCGAACGACGGCATGGAGCGCTCGCGGACCTCGACTTCGACGAGGCGCTGGTCAAGCTTTCCCTCGCGGAGCTGGACGCGAAGCTTGTCGCGCGTGCGCTGCACCTGTTCGCGGCGCTGCAACTCGGTGGTGGGCGTGCCGTCGGCGGGCATGGGCGAAGAGGGCAACAGAAGATCCAGCAGGCGCTCCTCGGCGGACTGTTCGGCGCGCTCGGCGACTTCGTCGAGCTTTTCCTCGCGGACCATGTCGATGGCGGTTTCAACCAGGTCGCGAACCATGGATTCGACGTCGCGGCCGACGTAGCCGACTTCCGTATATTTCGACGCTTCGACCTTCACGAACGGGCATCCCGCGAGCCGCGCGAGGCGGCGGGCGATTTCGGTCTTGCCGACGCCGGTGGGCCCGATCATTAGAATATTCTTCGGCAGAATTTCCTCGGCCAACTCGGGCTGAAGCTTTTGGCGGCGGACGCGGTTGCGCAGGGCGATGGCGACCGCTTTTTTCGCGGCGTTCTGGCCAACGATGTATTTATCGAGCTCGACTACGATCTCGCGAGGAGTCAGCTCGTCGAACGACGGCAGGGGCTCGGGCTCGGCCGTCTGCTGGTCTCCGGACAGATAGATCACCATGTCATTCTCCGAGTGCGGGTCATAGTTCCTCGATGCTGAAATTGGCGTTGGTGAAGATGCAAATTTCGCTGGCGATGCGCATGGCTTCCTGGGCGATGTCCTTGGCGCTCATTTTCGTGTGCTTGGCCAGGGCGCGAGCGGAGGCGATGGCATAGGGACCACCGGAGCCGATGGCGCAGATGCCGTCGTCGGGCTCGATCACGTCACCGTTGCCAGAGAGCAAGAACGTGCCTTTGGCGTCGGCGACAATCAGCAGCGCGTCAAGATGGCGGAGCGAGCGGTCGGTGCGCCATTCCTTGGCGAGCTCCACGGCGCTGCGGGCGAGATTGCCGTGGAATTCCTGCAGCTTATTCTCGAAGCGTCCGAAAAGCGAGAGTGCATCGGCGGTGCTGCCCGCAAAACCTGCGACGATTTTGTCGTTGTAGAGGCGGCGGGTTTTTTTGGCGCTGTGCTTGATCACACCTTCGCCCAGGGTGACCTGTCCGTCGGCGGCGAGCACGACTTTGTTGTCCTTGCGCACGCACAAGACGGTCGTGCCGTGTATCTGCTGGCTTTTCTGCGAAGATGGCATCCGGCGATTATACCGCGCTCGCACCTGAATCAGCCAATCGAGCGGCGAAGAGTCAGGCCAAGACGCTAGTGGCCTGTAACAGCTGAACTGAGAGTGATGCGATGCGCCGGGTCAAAGTAGCGCCACTTTACGGTCTTGGGCGCCTTGTTGTAATGCCGAATGTACTTCATGAGCTTTCTTCGCAAGTCGGCCAGCGACGTAAACACGCCGCGGGCAATCACGTCGCGCTCGATCTTGGCGAACCAGAGTTCGATCTGGTTGAGCCATGAGGAGTAGGTCGGAGTGAAATGCAGATGAACGTTCGGATGTCGCTTCAGAAAGTCGTCGACTTGCCCGGTCTTATGGGTCGAGAGGTTGTCGGCAATCACGTGGATTTCCTTGCCACGCGACTGGTTGACGACGATGTCCGCCAAGAAGGCGACAAACTCCGCCGACGTGTGTCGCGCGGCCGTTTTGCCTAGCACCTCGCCGGTCTTGGTGTTGAAGGCCGCGTACAGGGACAGCGTGCCGTGCCGGAAATACTCAAAGCCGTGCCGCTCGGCGCGCCCCGGCGAGAGAGGCAACACCGGGTCTTTCCTGTCCAGTGCCTGGATCGTCGTCTTCTCATCGACAGAGAACACCGCCGCATGCGCCGGAGGGTTCAGATACAACCCAATGACATCGGCGGCCTTCTGCTCAAAGTCCGGATCATTGGTGGCCATGTAGCGATCCAGCCGCTGGGGCTTCAGACCGTGCTTGGCCCACACCCGCGCCACCATCATGTGACTGACCTTGAGCTGCCCTCCCAGCCGGCGAGTACTCCACTGCGTGGTCCCGTCGGGCGGAGTACGTTTGAGCGTCCATTCCAAAATGCGTGCCTCCAGCGCAGGAGTCAGCGTGCTGGCCTCTTGCCCCGCATGCCTGCTGAACAACCCAGCCAGCCGTTCATGCCGAAACCGCTTGCTCCAGCGGTCGATAAACGCATCATTGCAGTCCAGCTTGTCGCGAATGGCGGCCCAAGTATGGCCTGCCTCGAGCAGCAACAGCAGCCTTGCCCGGCGCGCATCATCGGCCCGTCCGCTGCGACTCGCCGCTCGCTGGTTAAGTTCCATTCGTTCCGGATCGGTCAGTACGATGGTGGTTTCCATGAACGCCATTGTACTACCGTTTCAGTTGTTACAGTACACTAGTTGGCAGGTGATTCTAAAGAATCAGCGAAGTTGCGGAACTGATCATTGGACAGGAAGCGCTTGAACGAATCGTCCTGCCGGGGATCCGGCATACCCTCGCCGGGGATCGAGTTCGCTTTCCGGGCAAACGCTTTACCGAGGAAGTCCATGGCCTTGTTCATATCTTGGCGCTCTGCGGCGACGCAGGCGAGATTGTAGTAGAACATGGGGTAGCCGGGATCCTGGCTGACTCCGTAGTTCAGCGTCACTTCGGCGTGCTGCAAATCGCCTGTGATGCCGTAGGCCATGCCGAGATCGTCGACCAGCACGCGCCAGTAATTTTGGCTCATCTGGCGCTGATGTTTTTCGAGAGCAAGAGCATTTTCGAACGGACCAATGGCGTTACTGAAGTCGCTCGCGACGTAGTAGCGGCTGCCCTGGGCGAAGTATTCCATGCTCGTTTTTGTCTCGGCGGCGCTTTGCGGTGAGGACGCGGCTGGCGCGCCCCGTTCTTCGATATGAAGGCGGTCGAGAAGGTCCAGAAAAAGAGACTCATCCGATGGATGGAACTGGACCTTGGAAAGATGAACGTCGATAAACACGTTCTCCCTGGCGGCGCACACAACGAAATTCTTCTGCTGAACGGGAACCCCGCCCGCGTTCGGAATTAGATACTCGATCACCGCCATCGAATTGACTTCGGACGACTTCACATCTTTGAGACCAAGAGGGGAGAGGCTGGCCGCGCGCTTGTTCAGGAAATCCGGACAGGTCTTCGCGTCCGCGGGGCCGTTGGTTGCTTCCAGAGTCACCGACACCACCAGACCGGAGGCCGGGTTGTTCGCCATTAAATACTGGCGGCCATCGGACTTCTGTTCGTCCGTCTGAACGGTAAATCCAGGCGAGTCGATCTTGACCTCCCAAGTCTTGCCCGGAAATGCAACGGTCAGCTTTTCTTTCGTATCGGTCGCTTGCGATCGAGCGCCAAGGCAAGCGCCAGCGAACAGGACCATGACTGAACACATCGTTGTCCCGAGCTTCATCGCGCCTCCCGCCGAAGAAATCAGCAAGGGTGTCGGAGCGGCTTGAATGTAGTGCTTGCTGAGTATCGTTGTCAAACGAGAGATCCGAGGGGGTGTTCAGGGAAAACGGCGTCGCTAATTCTTGCTGGTGGAGGAGCTGTTGCCGGAATCCTGGTCGTCCTGTTCTTTTTGCTTCAGGCGGTCGGTTTCTTTTTTGTCGCGGACTTTGTCTTTGTTGGGGATCTGGGCCCAGCGGTCATCGAGCGATTGTTTTGTGAAGAGGGCGTCGGCGAGGCTGGTGTTGTAGTGACATACGTCGAAGAAGACCTGATAGACCTTGCTGCCGTTGCGTTCGCGGGTGATTTGAAATGGCGTCTGGATGCCGTCGATAGGATGGAAATTCGAGTAGTATTCGATTTCAGTAGTCTTGAAGCGGGTGCGCGGGTTCCGCGTTTCGACGATCTTGCGGATGGGCAGGTGGGTGTTGTCCGCAAACGCAATTCGGATCGTGCGGTCGTCGCTGTCGACCAGCTCGACCCATTGTGCCTGCATCAGATCCACCACATCGGTGCCGCCGTAACGAAGGACGATGTCTTTTTCGTGAACGCGGTGGCGGAGAATGTTGTCGATGTCTTTCTTGATGTCTTCCTGGTAGTCGGCGAGATCCGATTGAGGCGCGTCGCTGACGCCCCCGCGATCCAGGTCCCAGCCTTTGTCGCCGTTGAAGACGGAAATAATATTGTGCTTCGGAAGGTTCTCCTGGCGCTCTTTGTCGGGAGGTTGGGCGTAGTCGATGAATTTTCCGAATCCAGTCGTTTCGCCGGAATGATCGAACGTGCTGATGCGGCCCGTGCAGGTGACGTCCTTGACGTTTAAGTACGCGCTGCCGCCGAGTGCTTCGACGGCCTGCTTGATCAACTCGCGCGCTTTTGCCTCGCTCTGCTCCGGCATCATGTATTGATCGTCCTGCGCCGAGGCAATCGTCGCCGCGCCGACCGGAAACAGCCCTGCCAGAATCAATCCTGAAAGTATTGCGCCGCGCCTCATCCGCACTGGAAAGAGCCTCCGTTTACGTTGATCACTTCGCCGGTGATATAGGTCGCGAGATCGGAAGCGGCGAAAAGAATTGGGCCGGCGACTTCCTCCGGCGTGGCCACGCGTTTCAGCGGATATGCCGCCAGCCATTTCTTGAAGTCAGCGCCTTTTTTCGCGAGAGCCGATTTCCAGATGTCCGTGTTGACGAAACCGGGCGCGACGCAGTTCACCAGAATGTTGTGGCCGGCCAGCTCCTGGGCCAATGCCTTGGCGAAGCTGATCATGGCGCCTTTCGTGGCGGAATAGTGCGAATGCAAGGCCGTGCCGCGCTGCCCCGCTACCGAGCTGACGGCGACGATGCGGCCGCCGCCTTGCGAGATCATATGCGGCACGGCGTGATGCACGGTCGCATACATGCTTTTCAGATTGACGCGAATCATCTCGTCCCACTCGCGCTCCCTCAATTGCTCGATCGTTCGGTCTATCTCGTTCCAGATGCCTGCATTGGCGACCAGGATGTCCAGACGCCCCAGGCGCTGCTGCGCGAAATCGACCAGCTTTTTCGCGTCCGGCATCTTGCCGAGGTCGGCCTTACAGGATTCGATGCGCGTACCATGCTTTCGAGCTTCCTGCTCGACGTGCGTGGCGGCCTCACGATTGCGATGGTAGCTGAAGACGACGTCCGCGCCGGCCTGCGCGAACATTTTGACCGTGGCGGCGCCGATTCCGCGCGATCCGCCCGTCACCAGTGCCGCCTTGCCTGCCAGCGAGATCATGTGTCCCCCAAGAAGAACATGAACAGATGCGAGTGAAGCGCCGAGAACCGAGAAATCTTTGCGAGCCGCCCTGCTGCCAGCGCTCAGAACGAGCGACTAGGTGCGGGCGACCGCCTTTCGCGCAGCTGCGGCGGCAACAAGACCGCGGAAAAGCGATTGCGATAGAGCGTCCTTGTCTGCCAATCGCTCCGGATGCCACTGCACGCCCACCACCCAGTTCGAGTCGCCGGTCCATTCGACCGCTTCGATCACACCGTCAGCGGCACGAGCCGTGATCCGCAGGCCGCGGCCAGGTTCCTGGATGGACTGGTGATGAGAGCTGTTGATCACCGCCTGGGTCGAACCGTTCAGCTCGGCCAGCTGCGAGCCGGTCTCGAGCTGGGCATCATGCAGAGTGTCCGGGGCTGCCTGCTCGTCGTCCCAATCGTGATCGATGTCAGTTCCGAGAGCCCTGGGGATGTCCTGAAGAAGTGTACCGCCCAAGTGGACGTTGAGGCTCTGGATCCCGTAACAGATCGCCAGAACGGGCTTGTGTTCGGCGAAGGCGTGCTTCAGGAGCGCAAAATCGGTGCGCTCGCGGTCCAGGTCCGCCGCGGCGCATTCCGGCTGCCTGGGGACGCCAAAATGCGCGGGATCGACGTCTGCGGGGCTGCCGGAAAGAACGAATCCGTCGAGCGATTCGGCCAGCTGACCGAGCTCGGAGGCCGATAGCGCAAGCGATACGGGAACGGGCTCGGCGCCAGCCTGGCGGATGGCGGCTAGATACTTTTCAATCTTGTCGGTCTTGGTCGTAACCTGCTCATTCTTAGTGCGATACGGGACACCGATGCGCGGGACTTGGTTGGGAGGGGCGACCATGGAACGGCAATCCTATCATCGCAGGCCTGCGACGGCAACCGGCGCCCTCACGCGGGACCAAGCCCGAGCGAAAGATTGTGGGCGAGCCACGCAATCTGGGCCGCCACGGGATGCTGCACCGCTCGAGATCCCCCTGAGGGACCAAGAACGGGGATCAGCAGTAGCCAGCGGATAGCGAGATCGGAGTGCCTGAACCATTGGGCCGGGTGGCCGGTTTGCGCGGCGGGTGCGTGCCGATCCATTCGATGTAGTTCTGGCGCATCTGATCCATGTGGTGCGGGATGTGGCGCTCCTGCCGCTCGATCCACAGTTCCAGGCTGATGCGGCCTTCTTTGGGGTACTCGACCGTGTTCGACCAGACCGGTTCCGGGACGGAGGCAAGAAGCTGATAGGTCATCTTGCGCAGGCGTCGGATGATTTCGAGGGCTTCACGCGTGCTCTGGTGAAAATAGCCCAAGTTTCCGGCCCAGCGAGCGGGATCAAATTCGGCCACTTCGAGGCCCGGCTCCGCGATGAGGTGCCTGCAACGCACGTAGGAGCTCGCTTCGCTGTCGGCCAGGTGAAGAATAATTTCGTGAATACTCCAGCGTTCGGGTGCAGGCTTATAGAGCCACATTTTTTTGGGGAGCTGGCGCAAACTGGCGGAAAGCAAAGCGGGAGCGCGTCCGAAGGACTCAAGCATTTTTCGGCGATCATCGCGTGTCATGCGAGCCCCCACCCCAATGTCGAGGTTAGACGTGCGATCCGTGATTTCGCTTCGCCGCGTAAACAAATAAACGTAGGAAAGCGCTCGAATATTCCACATCCCAATCAGACGTTTGCGCGCTCAGGGACTTTGATGCGGCAGCTTGGTGATTCTAGGTACCTGCAGATGCTTTACCAACAGCCAATTTGGCCAGAAGGGGTAGAAGGCGTTTCCGCAGGGAGTCTCCGAATTTTCGGATGGGCTGCGTACGTTTCGCCGAAGAGCTGTAAGACGTTTAGATCGAGCGATCCGTGGACGAATGAGCGGTGGTGGGCGCTCCGGACGTGCGGCGCGTGTGCCAATAGGAGCGCAGATCGCCTACCAGGTAGAGCGAACCGGTGGCAAAAACTGCGTCTTCCGGCCCGGCCATGGCGATGGCCCGCTCGAGCGCCTCGCTGGGGTTGCGAACAACCGATGACTTGCGGGCCAGGTGCGCAGTCATCTCCGCCAGCAGCGCCGCGGAAATGGCGCGGGGCTGCAGCGGCTCGGTGAGAATCACTGAATCGACGGCAGGGAAGAGCACGCCTGCGATCTCATCCACAGCTTTATCGCGCATGGCGCCATAGACCAGGAATATGCGGCGGCCCGCGAAATTGTCCTTCCAGAATTGCAGCAGCTCTTTTGCGCCGGAGGGATTGTGCGTGCCGTCAAGATAAACGCCAGGACGTTCGGCAAGCCGCTCGAGGCGTCCGGGCCAGCGAGCGGCGCGAATGCCGCGCTCGATTGCTTCCGTCGAGATTGCGAAACTCCGCTCGTTCACGAGCTCGGCGGCCGTGGCGGCGGCGAGTGCGTTGCGGATCTGAAAGCGTCCGGCGAGAGGCGGCTCGATGGCGAGTTTTGTGGACGAGCCGGTGGAAGAGGCGATGGCGCGGTAGCAGCCATTTGACGCCCCTTTGATTTCGACCGTCCACGCCCTATCGATCTCGACGAGGGGCGCGTTCATCTGGCTCGCACGCTGTGCGATCACGGTGCGTGCCTCGGGCCGCTCCGCTGACGTTACGACCGGCACGCCGGGCTTGATGATTCCCGCTTTTTCGCCGGCGATTTCCGCAATGGAATGGCCGAGGAAATTTTCGTGATCGAAATCGATCGAGGTGATGACGGCGACCTCGGGCTGGACGATGTTGGTCGAATCGAGCCGGCCGCCGAGGCCGACTTCGTAGATGGCGAACTCGACACGCGCTTCAGCGAAGGCCACGAAGGCGAGCGCGGTGACGCACTCGAAATAGGTCGGATGCGCCTCGAGTTTGCCGTCGGCGAGCAGGCGTTCGATCGTGGAATGAACGCGGGTCCAGGCCGCGGCGAACTTTTCATCCGAGATGTCCTGGCCATCAATGCGAACGCGCTCATTGATGCGCTCAAGGTGCGGCGACGTATAGAGCCCGGTGGGCAGGCCGGCGGTGCGGAGGATCGATTCGAGCATCGCCGCGGTCGAGCCCTTGCCGTTGGTCCCGGCGATGTGCACGCATGGAATTGTGAGATGGGGATTTCCGAGAGCCTCCGCAAGGGCGGCAATATTGGAGAGGCCGAACTTCTGCACGCGAGCCTGCTGGGGCGAGGCCAGCTCGCGCCCGAGCGTCATCAGCGCGTGCACGGATTCTCTGTAGTTCATGAATCGAGGAAAAAGCCGAGGGCCTGCGCGATGTAGGGCTTCAATTCCTTGCGCGCAACGATGGCGTCAAGGAAGCCGTGCTCGAGCAGGAATTCGGCGCGCTGAAATCCTTCGGGCAGCTTCTGACGAATGGTCTGCTCGATCACGCGCGGGCCGGCAAAACCGATCATTGCGCCCGGCTCTGCGATATTTAGATCACCCAGCATCGCGTAGCTGGCCGTGACGCCGCCGGTGGTGGGATCGGTGAGCACGGAGATGAATGGGACGCGGGCTTCGTCGAGTCTCGCAAGCGCGGCGGAAACCTTTGCGAGCTGCATCAGGCTGACGGCGCCTTCCATCATACGCGCGCCGGCCGAGCAGGAAACGATGATCAGGGGCTGGCGCTGGGCGAGCGAGCGTTCGATCGCGCGCGCCACTTTTTCGCCGACCACCGCGCCCATTGAGCCGCCGATGAATCCAAATTCCATCGAGCAACAGGTGATCGTGCGGCCGCCGAGCTTTCCTTCCGCGGTGATGATGGCGTCCTTCATGCCGAGCTTCTGTTCGGCTTCCTGGAGGCGCTGGGCGTAGGGCTTGAGGTCGGTGAAATGCAGAGGGTCGGTGGAGGTCAGGTCCGCGTCGAATTCGGTCCAGGGCTCCTCATCGAGCAGCAGATCGATCCTGCGGCGAGCGCCCAGGCGAAAATGATGCTCGCACTTGGGGCAAACTTCCCAGTTCGATTCGATGTCTTTTTTCCAGATGATCGCGCGGCAGGAATTGCATTTCGTCCACAGGCCTTCGGTGCGGACGCGGCGTTCGTCGACCGGCGTGGGATTCTCAATTTTTCTTTTTTCTCGTTTGAACCAGGACATGGCGGAGTCAGTTTAGATTCGAGAAATCAGAGTCAAAAGTTCAAAGCAAAGGCCGCGGCTCTTAATAGTCAATTCCACGCTGCGCGAGAATTCCCTTCACGTAGGGATGCTTTACTTCTTTCATCTCCGTCACCAAGTCGGCGGCTTCAACCAGCTTCGGGTGCGCGTTGCGGCCCGTGCAGATTACGTGCACGCGCTCCGGGCGCTTCGCCAGCGCTTCGACTACCTTTTCCGGGTCGAGCATCCGGTAGCTGATCACGTAATTGATTTCGTCGAGCACGACGAGATCATAGTGTTCGCCATAAATCTGCTCGCGGCCGAATTCCCAGGCTTCCTCGCACATACGGAGGTCTTCGGGATCGGTTTCCGCTCCGCCGACCTTCACGAATCCGCGGCCCATCGGGCGAATCACGAACTTATCGTCACCGAGCATTTTCGCTGCGTCGAGCTCGCCATAGTGCCATGAGCCTTTGATGAACTGCACCATCAGGACCCGGAGGCCTTGGCCCACGGCGCGAAACGAGGTGCCGAGAGCGCAGGTCGTTTTGCCTTTGCCGGGTCCGGTGTAAACGATCAGCAGCCCTTTGCCTTCCGGCATTCGCCTTTGCCCCGCGACGACCGTTTCTCATAGTGGCCGCAGCGGCTTGAAACGTCAAGGGAGTGCGGCCGTTTACTTCGGATACGGATGGCCGGCTAGAATGGCGAAGGCGCGGTAGATTTGCTCGGCGAGCACGACGCGAGCGAATTCGTGAGGCATGGTGAAACTTGAGAGCGAGATGCGCTGTGTTGCGAGCGAGCGAAGTTGGATGGGGAAGCCTTCGGCGTCGCCGCACAGGAAGACGATTTCGCGGGCGGCGTGGTCGCGCAGGCCGCCGAGCCAGCGGGCGAATTGCTGCGAGGTGAATTGATTGCCGCCGGCGTCGACGAGGACGAGCGTGGCGCCTGGTTCCATCTTCAGCTTGCGCAGTGCGGCGGGCGAGGCCTCGCGGATTTCGGTGACCGCGATTTCGGCGTAGCGGCCGATGCGCTTGACGTAATCGTCAAACAGCACGCGAACCTCTTCGCGGCGCGTTTTGCCCAGCATCACCAGGCGTATTTTCATACAGGAGTACCGCCTTGGCTGGGGGCGCTGTTCACAACAGCTCGTATTTCTTACGTTTTTCGAGCAGGGTCTTGCGGCTGATGCCGAGGATTTCGGCGGCGCGGCCGATTTTGTAGTGCGTAGCTTCGAGCGTAGCGCGGATCGCGTCGCGTTCGATGTCGTCGAGGGAGCGGAGTGCGGCCGCGGAACTGCCCGCGCCGCCGGCGGTTCGCACCAGCTCCGGGAAATCGGTGCTGGTCAGCAGGAGTTCCTGGCCGAAAACCAATCCGTGTTCAATGGCGTTCTTGAGTTCGCGAACGTTCCCGGGCCACACGTAAAGTTCGAGCGTGCGTTGCGCGGCAGGATCGAGCGTGGTGCCGGACTTTCCGTGGACGGGGCCGAGGCGTTCGAGAAAATGCGCGGCGAGCGGCGCAATGTCCGCAGGACGGTCGCGCAGCGGCGGCACGGGAATCGCCAGCACGTTGAGCCGGAAAAAAAGATCCTCCCGGAAACGGCCGGCGGAAACGGCGCGCGGCAAATCGGTGTTGGTAAGCGCCATGAGCCGCGCCTCCATGCGCAGGGTTTCCGTGCTGCCAAGGCGCTCGAAGGTTCGCTCCTCAAGCACGCGCAGAAGCTTCGCCTGCATTCCAGGCGCGAGCGCGGCCACTTCGTCGAGAACGATGGTGCCGCCCTGCGCCATTTCCAGGCGCCCGGGCTTGCGCGCCACGGCGCCGGTGAACGCGCCGCGCTCGTGGCCGAAAAGCTCGGACTCGACAAGCTCCGACGGAAGACTGGCGCAATCGATTTTCAGGAACGGGGCGTCACGACGCGGGCCCTGGTGATGAATCCAGCGCGCGAGCTGATCTTTACCCGTGCCGCTTTCGCCGGTGATCAGCAGCGTGGTCGCGGTTTCGGCGAGCTTTGCTGCAATTTCCAGCACCCGCAGGGAGGCCGGGTCGGCCGCTACCCACGCGATCGTCGCCGCGCTCATGCTTGGGTCGTGCCGTCTTCGGATTCGCCGTCCGATCGCGCGGGCCGCTCGGACGCGGGGAAATCGACGCGCTCGGAGGTGCGCCACAATCGCTCGAGATCGTAATACTGCCGCGCGCGGTCGCTGAAAATGTGGACGACGAAACTGCCGTAATCGAGCAGGACCCACTCCGCACCGACCTTGCCTTCGCGATGTGCGAGGCGCACGTGTTCCTTGTCGAGGCGCTCTTCGACCGCGTCGCTGATGGCGCGCAGCTGGGGCGTGCTCTGGCCGGAGCAGAGCATGAAATATTCCGCGAATGCGCCGGTCAGCTTCAAGACCGTAATATCCACGGCCTGCTTTTCCTGAGCCGCTTCGACGGCCCAGAGGATTTCGGGGCGAAGAGTGTCTTTGGTCACCGGTAGAGGGCCTGACCGAGAATGTATTCTTCCACGCGTGCGGGCACAAGCCCGTGGATGGTTTGCTTGCGCTCGAGACGCTGGCGAATTTCGGTGGAGGAGACGTGGCTTGCGACCGTGGTCAGCAAGTGAACCTCTGATTTACGCAGGACGATCTTGTTGCCGTCGGGCGTGGGGGCCGAGCGGCCGAATTTTTCCGGCGGGATGACGAGCCGCAGCGCGTCGAGGCGGAAACCCGGGCGGCTGGCGATGATGAAATCACAGGAGTCGAGCAGCGACTCGTAATTCCTCCAAGTCGGGATCTCTAGGAACTGGTCGGCGCCGAGCATGAAATAGAGATGATCGTCGGGATGCTCGCGGTGAAATCTGCGCACGGTGTCGATGGTGTAAAAAATGTGCGATCCGAAGCCGGGCGCGGGTGCTTCGGCGAGCGATGGGACGAACGACGCATGATCGGCGCAAGCGAGCGCCACCATGGCGTAGCGGTGAACGAAAGGCTTCAGCTCCCGCTGCGATTTATGGGGCGGACGCGACGAGGGAATGAAATAGATCGCGTCGAGATGAAACCGCCGCTGTGCTGCCTGCGCGACAGTGATGTGGCCGGCGTGAATGGGATCGAACGTGCCGCCGAATAGCGCAACCGAACGCCGATGAGCCCCGCCGGACGGCCGGTACGCGGCCTGGGATGTCAACGCTCCTCCCGGTAGGGCGCGGCGCCATCATTTTCGTCGGCGTGCTCGTCGATGTGGTCCTGGGCCTCGGGCGGCGATGCATAGGGCGCCTCGGAAGCGGCGGGAGCCTGAGGGGGCTCGCGTTTCGGAATACGGTCGAGCGCATCGGCCATGGCGCGGACGACTTCGACGATTCCTTCGCCGCTGGCGGATGAAATCGCGTGGAATTCCAACGCCCGTGTCTCGCAGAAGGCGCGCAATTCGTCAAGACGCGTGCGATCGGTGGTGGCGTCAAGCTTCGTGGCCACCACGATCATCGGCTCCTCGGCCAGCGCGGGACTGAACGCGGCCAACTCGCGCATGATAATTTCGAAATCCTCCACCGGGTCGCGGTCGTTCGCATCACTGGTATCCACTAGATGGGCGATCAGCCGCGTGCGTTCCACGTGTTTCAGGAAACGAATGCCGAGGCCGACGCCTTCGTGCGCGCCCTCGATCAAACCCGGCAGATCGGCAACAACAAATGTTCGCTCCTGACCGGGCGCGGCGTCGGGATCGGCATTTACCACGCCCAGGTGAGGCTCGAGCGTAGTGAAAGGATACGCGGCGATCTTCGGACGCGCCGCGGAGATCCGTGAAATAAACGTGGATTTCCCGGCGTTGGGAAACCCCACGAGGCCGACATCGGCCAGCAATTTCAGCTCAAGCCGCAGATGGCGTTCCTGGCCGGCTTGACCGTCGTCATGTTCGCGCGGCGCCTGATGCCAGGGCTTCACGAACGACGGATGCCCGTTCCCGCGACCACCTCGGCCTCCGCGCGCGGCCAGCACGCGCTGGCCCGGCGATGCCAGATCGAAAAGCTGCGCGCCCGAGTCGAGGTCGAAAACTACGGTGCCGACCGGAACCTTCAGGATGGTGTCCGCGCCGGACTTTCCGTGGCAGTCGGACCCTTCACCGTGGCGGCCGCGGTCGGCGCGAAATTCGCGATTGTAGCGATAGCGCAGCAGCGTGTTGTCGTTGGGATTCGCTTCGAGGTAGACGTCTCCGCCGTTGCCGCCATCTCCGCCCGAAGGGCCCCCGCGCGGGACGTACTTCTCCCTGCGGAACGCGACGCAGCCATTGCCTCCGTCACCGCCCTTCACCGAAATCTTGGCTTCGTCAACAAACATGGGACACCCAATCCGAGAGGGTACACGAATCGAGCTTACGCTGCGATGCGGGAGTGGAGCAAAGACGGATCGCGCCAGAAATCGGGTGGCGACTCAGGCCAACGGTTCGCGCAAACAGGTCACGCATACCGGCGTGCGATGCGAACGAGACCGTTAGTTTGCAGCCGCCTCGGCCGACGTCTTGGCGGCGCGCGAGGCGGCGTCTTCCGCCGTGAGGACGCTGATGAAGCGGCCCTTGCCGCCCTTGTCCTCAAACAGCACGACGCCGTCGATCAGCGCGAAAAGCGAATCGTCCTTGGCGCGCGCGACGTTCTTACCGGGTTTGTAGCGCGTGCCGCGCTGGCGGATCAGGATGCTGCCGCCGCTGACGGCTTGGCCGCCGAAACGCTTCACGCCGAGCCGCTGGCCGTGGGAATCGCGTCCGTTTGTAGATGAACCGCCGCCCTTTTTATGTGCCATGAGAACCTCGAAGAAGCGCCCGCTGCGGGCCGCCCCGGAAAATTTGCACTAGGAAAGCTGAATGTCGACTTCGACCGACGTGAGTCCCTGCCGGTGGCCGGTCTGGATCTTGTACTGCCCGCCGGTCTTGTACTTCAGCACCTTGAGCTTGGGACCGCGCGTGTGCTTCACGATTTTGCCGGTGACCTTGGCCTTTGAGGCCGCGGCGCCCAGAATCTTCTTGTCGTCCGTGCGAACGGCCACCACGTCGTCAAACGTCACTTTGCCGCCGACTTTTCCCTCCAGGCGCTCGACTTCGATCGTCTCGCCCGGCGCGACGCGGTACTGCTTTCCCCCACTGCGAATTACGGCGTACATGCTGCCTCCCAACCCAGTTTTGCAGACGGTGAGTCTACCGACCCGTGGCAGTTTTCGCCAACGAGACGAGCGGAAACTCGTGTGGGCGTCCTGCGAGGATTACCCGATGATTTTACCGGAGAGCCGGAAATTCCGCAAGTCCTGCGGGCTGAAGGCGAAATCGCCGATGGTCCCCAGGCCACCTGAATGCCGAAAAGCCGCCTCGAGGGATATGGGTGATCCCGGGAGAGGTTAACAGCAGCGCGAGATGGTCGAATAGCGGCGGCGCAGCGATTCCCGGTAGAACTCGGCGCGGGTGAGCGATTGCTTACCTTCCGTCTTCCGTACGGCGTGGCGCAGGTAGTTGTCGTACGCGGCGTCTCCGGTGACCTGGCGCAGCCAAGACCAAGCGCGTTTCAGCAGGCCCGCATTGCCCGTCCTCGCCGTCATGGTCATTCCTGCGAGGGCTCCGATTTCGGCACACTCCCATTGTCATGCGGCTGCCAGAGCGCGATGGCCATGGCCGTGTTTTTCGGAAAATTGACATCGTGGCCGCGCGCGATGAAATTGCCGTAGACCGAGCGGCTCGCTCCGAAGGCGCCCATGGCCATACCGAAAGGCTGCGAGTGAATGGCGAGACCCAGCGCGATGCCGATCAATTTGTATCCCCCCGCGGCGCCGGCGGTGCGCGGACCCGTTTCGCCGAAGCTATCGCCCAGAAATGAAGCGCCTCCCAGGCCCACCGCCATAGCGGTCGTCAGATAACGCGTGGGAGGCGCGGTGGCGCGCGCACCGCCCTCGGAATCGAGCTTCACGTTGTCGCGCTTCTCGGACTCGACTCCTTCGAGGCTCGCCGCGATTTTTTCCTGGACGCCGTCGGGCAGACTCAGCTCGCGGAACACGATTCGCAATTGCCCGTTGCGTCCGGGGTGGTGCGCCGGCTGCGCCTGCAGTACCGTGCCTTCGATCCGGCTGCCCTGCGGCAGCACAAGCCGGCTGCCGTCGAACAGTGGCCGCGTGAGCACCGCGTCGACAGGATCGCCCGGATGCGATGTGGCCGAACTGAGCGGGGTCAGGAGGCGCGCCTGGATCACGCTGCCGTTCGCAGGCGGTGCGCCGATCGAGGATGCCACGCCCTCGGTCAGCGGTTCGCTGCCGAAATCCAGAGGGTGGTCGAGTTCGGCGAAATAAACCGTGCCGGCCTGAATGTATTGCGGGTGAACCGGGAGCTGCGATTCCGCATAGCGTTCGGCCCGGCGCATCTTGCCCGGCTGGTCGGCCTGCTTCAGCGCGTCGTTCCATTCCTGCTTGGCCTCTTGCTTGGCTTGCTTCACTTTTTCAGCGACTGCGTCGTGCGAGCCGCCCTTGTCGCCCGCCGCAGCGACGAACTCGATCGGCTGCCCCGACCCGGGGGTGACCCGCGTGCGCATGGGAATGCGCTGGTCGCCGGAAAGCACGATGTGGTCGAATTCAACCTCGACATGCCGCTCGGGGCTGAAGTCTGCGTCCAGCGCGGCGGCCGTGCGCTTGGCCGCTGAAGGGTCGTCGATCTGCGTAACGCGTCCGGTGACGGTTGCGCCAACCGGAATTACCAGCTTGTCGAACGCGTAGATCGGCTCGAGAAGACGGGCGTGAATCGGTTGGCCCACATGCTCCAGGCGAACGTCGTGGTCAATCGCCACTACGAGTGCGGTGCCCTTCGGCACCGCGAGAGATACAAACGGACGCGCAAGATTGACCTGCTCTGGGCGCCACGCGAGCGAAGGATCGAGCGCAGCGGGAGTGTCAGCGGCCGCGGGCGCCGGGGCCGGCGCCGTCAGATCTTGGGCCATCGTGCCGCCGGCGCAAATGCTCAATAGAAGCAGTGCCTGGATTCCGCGTCGAACGAACATGGTGATTCTCCTTGCCGCAACGGACGCTTACTCGCGTCCGGAAGTTGTGCCAGGGTACCGGGAGGGGTCGCGCCGGTTCATTCTAATCCCCTTCGGCCCATCCCGTCGCCACATAATTCGATTCGTGCAGGGTGGCGGGCCGGGTACCGCGCAGGACGCCGATCCATTCGGCGACGGCTTCAAACAGCAATATGAGCACCATGGCAGCAAGCAGGGCGGTGACCGCTGCGTCGAGCCGGGCATTGAAAATCAGACGGTGCGTGTCGGCGAGTCGCGCGGCGGGGATTGTGCCGGCCGAAATCTGCGCCGTAAGTGCGCCGGCCTGCGCGAGAAATCCGAGCGCCGGGCTAGGGCTGAAAATCTTCTGGTAGCTCGCCGTCATGGTGACGCTCACGAGCCAGGCCATGGGGACGAGCGTTATGCAGATCCATCGCGCGCGCCCCATTTTCAGCAGAATCGTCGTGGCGACGACGAGCGCGACCGCGGCCAGGAGCTGATTCGCGATCCCGAAAAGCGGCCAGAGCGAATTGATCCCGCCGAGCGGGTCCTCGACGCCCTGCCACAGAAAGTATCCCCACGCTGCTACCATTGCCGCGCTAGCGAGCACGCTCGCGATCGTCGAGCTCGACCGCGCCAGCGGTTTCCACAGGTGCCCGGCGAGATCCTGCACCATGAAGCGCCCGACGCGTGTGCCTGCATCGAGTGTGGTGAGGATAAAAAGCGCCTCGAACATAATCGCGAAGTGATACCAGATGCTCAGCAGGCGGTCGCCGCCGATCGTTTTGCTGAAAATCTGCGCCATGCCGACAGCGAGCGACGGCGCGCCGCCGGTGCGGTCAAGCAGCGTGCGCTCGCCCACGCGCTGCGCCAGCCTCGCCATCGTCTGGGGATCGAGTGCGTAGCCCCACGAGCTGATGGTTTTGGCCGCTGCGTCGGCCGTCCTGCCCACGATTCCCGCCGGACTGTTGATCGCGAAATAGACACCCGGTTCGAGCGCGCAGGCCGCGATCATGGCCATCACCCCCACGAACGATTCCATCAGCATGGAGCCGTAGCCGACGATGCGCGCGTGGCTTTCGCGCAGGATCATCTTGGGAGTGGTGCCGGACGCGATGAGGGCATGAAATCCGCTCACCGCGCCGCATGCGATGGTGATGAAGCAGAACGGGAAAATCTTCCCGGCGAAGACCGGCCCGGTGCCGTCTGTGAATCGCGTCAGCGCGGGCATTTGGAGCGTGGGCCGCACCACCAGCACTCCGGCGGCGAGCGCGAATATCGCCGCGACCTTTATGAAGGCGCTCAAGTAGTCGCGCGGAGCCAGCAGCAGCCAGACGGGGAGCGTGGAAGCCGCGAATCCGTAGACGATGATGGCGATCGCGAGCGCCGGGCCCGAAAACGTGAACGCGTGCGACCAAGTTGGCGACGCGTTCACCCATTGGCCGGCTACCACCGCGAGGCCGACCAGCGCGATGCCCCCAAACGACGCCTCCAGCACGCGTCCCGGCCGCAGGAATCGCAGGTAGATTCCCATCAGCAGGGCGATGGGGATCGTCATGGCCAGCGTGAACGTGCCCCAGGGCGAATCCCTCAGCGCCTTTACGACCACCAGCGCGATCACCGCCAGCAAAATCACCATGATTGCCAGCACGGCGAGACCGGCGATCGTGCCGCCCCGTTTGGACACTTCCTCGCGCGCGATCTGCCCCAGGGATTTCCCGTCGCGCCGCATCGAGCAGAACAGTATCGTGAAATCTTGCACGCAGCCGCCCAGCGCCGCGCCGACGATCAGCCAGAGCGTCCCCGGCAGGTAGCCGAACTGGGCCGCGAGCGTGGGCCCGACGAGCGGTCCCGGGCCGGCGATGGCCGCGAAATGATGACCCAGCACCACCCATTTGTTCGTGGGGACAAAATCACGTCCGTCTTCGAGGCGCTCGGCGGGAGTGGCGCGCGTGTCGTCCAGCGCAAAAATCCTCGCGGCGATGAACGCGGAATAAAACCGGTAGGCGACCAGATACGTACACAGCGCGGCGACCACGAACCAGACGGCATTGAGCGGCTCGCGGCGTTCAAAAGCAATCGCCGCCAGCGCGCCGGCACCAGCCAGCGCGAGGCCCGTCCAAACCACAATTTTCAGGATTCCCTTCACGGTAGGCTAGAGATAGACGAAGCGGCTGCGGAATTCGGTTTCGCTCAAATGCGCCACGGGCGCCGCGGCGCGCAGACCCACGGGCGGATCATAGGGCAGCGCGCGGCCGGTTGTGTCGAGATAGGGCTGGTCCATGTGGATGGAAACAACGGCCGTCCGCCCGCGGGGTATCGCGGCGCACATCTTCGCCGGCATGGCCGCCAGCGCCGCGCCGGCCGCCAGCTTCGCCACGAATTCGCGCCGTGTCAGCATGTCCTCTTGCGCCTCACGCGAAGGGCAACTCGGATTCTTCGACCCACCGGCCGTGCACCTGTGCGGTGGCGCGGAACGGCAAAATTACGCGGGCCACGTCCCCTTCTTCGAGCCGCTGCGCGTCGGCGATGATCAACTCGGAACGCATTTCCGCGTAATTACTTGCGACACCCAGGATGTAGCCTTCGCCTTCGGCGCCGTTCTTGCGCGGCACGAAACAGACCTCCGACAAGCTGTGCGTCGGGCCGGCGAAATACGAATTCATCTTGCCTGTGGCGAGATCGAACCGGCCGTAGCAGTTGTTCACCCGCCCGCCAAGGTTCCCGGCTTTCCATTCCTCGAACGGTCGCGCCTTGTCCGCATACGCGGTAAATGCGTAACGGTAGCGCTGCGTCAGGTAGCGGTCATCGACGCGGCCCAGATCGCTGACGTTCATCTCGAAAAGCTTGTCCTCCGTGAATCCGTCGTCTTTCGAGTTCAGATCGAAGGTTTGGCGGCGAATATACGCGCGTGCTTTCGTGGGGTCCCACGGCGAGCCGTCGATCGGCGGGAAAAACGGAAACGGATTTGAATCGTAGATGGGCGCTTCGAAAATCACTTTGTGGCCTTCCTCGCGCGCGTTGAGCGTGTGCACAGTGGCGCGCGACGGCCCCTTGAACCAGCGAATGTCCTTGGCCTCGCCGTCGCGGGGCACGATCGCGACCATCGCGGGCTTCGTATCGTCCCAACCCCAGTGGACTTTGCCCGCTTTCAGCATTTCCATGTTCGAGACGAACCCGAAAATCGGAATGATCACATATTTTTGCGTGATGCTGATGTCGTGCACCATGGCAACGTACGGCACCTTGAAACGCAGCTCGCGCGTGACCTCGCCTTTTTTGTTGATGGTGTAGAGAAACACGTCGTTCGTTTCGAGGCCTTCGGCTTCGTAGCCGTAGCAGATCATCTCGCCGGTTGCAGGATCGACTTTCGGATGCGCCGTGAAAGTCAGGCTCTTGTATTTGCCGTGAAAATTGTAGGGGCCGATCGTTTCGAGCGTGTTGCAGTCGATCTCGTACGGCAGGCTGTCTTCTTTCAACGTGAAAAGCTTCCCGGCAAACGCCAGCGGCGTGGTGTTCTGCACCGTGCGATCGAGCCCGGCAACACTGGGATCGTCGGTGAAGGGATTTCGATACTTGCCGAACAGCTGTTTTCTCGCGGCGCGATCGGCCTTGAAGCGCGGCGTTTTCACCCAGCGGCCCTTGTAATCGACTACGCCGTTCTTGAAGCGGAACAGATTGATGTAGCCGTCCATACTGAACGGCGAATCGTCGTCGAATTTCGGCGGGTAGAGCCAGTCGCCGCCCAGGCGCACGAACGCGCCGTTCAAATCGGACGGCACCTTGCCGATCACCTCGCAGTCGTAGACGTCCGCCTCGAAGCGCGTCGGCGCGAAAAATCCCTTCATCGTCGGCTGGTTTGAAAAATCGACCATGACTCGTCTCCCTTGCAATCGCTAATAGCCACGCTGGTACCACGGCGAAGGCATGTGATACGGCACGGTAATGAACACGGCCTCCGCGTGCCGGATCCTGCCGTCCCGCATTTTGAACATCTCGAGAAAACAAAATGAATGGGGCGATTTGAGCGGCGGATCGTGGACCACGCCGTCGGTCGTGGTGTAATGGTCGAGCTTGCCGGCGTGGTCGATGAAACCGCCGGCCAGCACGAGTCCTTTTTCTTCGTCCACCAGCGGAAAGCGGCGTGCGCGCAGCTCGTCGTCCCAGCGGTAATTGCCGAGCTTGAATCCCTGCTCGCAGGAAATTTTTCCGTAGGCCGAAAGATTCAAGTTCGGGTCTTGCACCGAGCCGGGATGGGGATCGTTCGCGGTCCAGACGCCGTTCTCGCGCCGACTGCAGTCGTCGGCGAACTGCGTAAAAATCTGACCGTCATTCAGCTCCAAGGTGTTGAAATAGCCGTCGGCCAGCGCGATCAACCGTGCGCGCGGGCGCCGGCGATCGGCCGGTACATCTTCGGAAATCACCGGCACAGGCTCGAGCGTATCCGGATTGCCGAACGGACCCGGGCCGTAGCCCTTGCGGTCGACGATCGTTTCGACCTCGGAGATGTTCCCGTCGTCGATCTTCAGGCGCATCGCGAAAAAGGACTTGAGGCCCCTCTCGTCGATCACGCCGTAATACGCCGCCTGGCCCGTTTCGGGATCGGCCGCGCGCAAGTCCTCCGCTCCGAGGGCGCTGACCGTGCCCCACAGCCCCCAGCCGACCCGCAATTCGACGTTGTTTTCGGTGAATTTCACGTGCGCCGCCCAGGGCAGCCGCGTCGGATCTCTGGCCAACAACGCAGCCAAGTATTGATCGACAAATCCGTACAGGCACGCGCGATTGCAGGCCGGCGGGATGGCTCCCATTTGCGCGGATTCGTCCGCGCGGACTGTTGCATTCGGCGCCAATGCGTAGGAGAGAAGAACGGCGGCAGCGGCAACGAAAGACAGTGCCCCAAGCCTTGCTCGCATCACTCGAATCCCCCGACTCGTGCGCGCTTCCTGAGAATCTCAGGCCGAATCCTAGCAGAGGTGAGAGACGGTGGGGTAGTGATTCGTTTTCGTCAAAACGGGAAGGATCGGGGCTAGCGGCAGCCGCAGGCGCCGCCGCAGCATCCGTCGCCCGACGATCCTGAGGAGGAAGAAGACCCGCCGGACGCCTTTGTGCCATTCCCGTGCGCAGCGAACACCGAAAGCTGCATGGTGCTCTTCGAGCTGGCGCATTTCGGGCACGTCACTTTCGTGCTTCCGTTCAGCACGATGCGCTCGTATTCCGCGCCGCAATCGTCGCAAACGTATTCATAAATCGGCATCGACGCTTCCTCCGCAATCTAGAACGTGATTCTAGCGGAAACGATCCCCGCCAATCCAAGAATCATCAGCAAGCCCCAGCCCGCTAGCGTGAGACGCGGCCAACCCTTGCCGGCGAGCGCCAGAAGTGTGCCCAATATCCACAGCCCCACGCTCACCCAGTTGGCGATCAGCACGATCCCGCGCGTCGCCTCCACCGTTTGCAGCATGTACCAACAGCTAGTGACAAACACCATGGTCGCAAACACCGCTGCCACCAGGCCGCACTGGAACGCCACGCGGCGCCAGCGCGCGATTTCCGGCAGCTGATTGCCGATCCATGTGCTCCATGCGAAGAAGAGGCAAATCGCCGCTGGGAGGAAAAAGCCGGCTAACAGCAGCGAATTGTTCAGCACCGACATGATTCGATACTACCAAATCGTCGGTCGCATCGATTGTGCTCGACGCGATCTAGTCATGCCCGCCCGTAGAGCGCGCGAAATCTCCTGACCCACGGCGGCTCGGGTTCGGCGTAGTCCTCAAACGAATCTTCCGCAAGCCCCGCGCGCAGGAAGCCGTCGATCTCCGTGCGCGTCAGCGGCCACGGCGGTCCTTGTCCTTCGGGTTCATCCTCTGCCCGGCCTCGCGCGATCACCAGCAGCCTCCCGCCCGGTGCCACGAACTCCGCAATCATGGCAATCGCGCGCGCACGCAGGTTGCCGGTGAATGCCTGCACGGTGTAAACCTCCAGCACAAAATCGAACGCACGCAGCCAATCCGAAGGGGGATGGAACAGGTCCGCGACCCGGTAGTCGACTTTGGAATCGGGATAGCGCTTCTTCGTCGCGGCAATTGCGGTCGGCGAAATATCGAACGCGGTCGTCGAAAATCCCCAAGCCGCCAGCTGCTCGGAGTCGTCGCCCAGACCGCTGCCGATCACGAGCGCACGTTTACGCGCCGTCTCGAGCGCATGCTTTCGCCAGAATTCCACGAGCCGCGGATTCGGCTCCATGTCCGCCCACGGAATCGCGGAATTGTCGCCGCCAGCTTCGGCGTAAAGCGCTTCGAACCACCCCAGCGGATCGCCTTTTCGCGTGAATTCGGCGGCAAGGTCGCGTGCGCGCGCGCGTTTGTCGGCCATGAGCCAATTCTACAACTCGCGGCAGCCGCGCTGAGAGCGAAGTCGTGTCGCTATGGGGATTCGGGCTTCCACGAGGCATCCGGGTTTGTCGCCCGCGCCGTGCCGATCTGGACTTGCCCTGTCAGGTACGCGAAGAAGCCTGCCAGCAGAGCGCAAACGACCACAATCAGCGCGATCTTGCCCACCCGCTCCCACCGACTCGGCCGAAATTCGCTCGCACCGATATTCGAAAGTCCCAGCCCGACGCGGCTTTTCATGTGTCCTCCTGCTAAAGAAACAGACACCGCCCGCCGCATTTTGTGTCCGCACAAGAAAAAAGCCCCGGCGAAGCCGGGGCTTTTCGTCAATTCAGTTGATCGGGAGAAGAACTAGTCGCCAGCCACCGTCGCCGCTTCCGACTGCGAAGCTGTAGCGCCATTGCCGTTTGCAGGGTCAGCCCGCTTTACGGTTGTGCCCGGAACCGCGGACAGAATCTCGTCCATCGTCCCGATCTGCATCAGAGGCTCGGACTTCTTCTTCAGCACAAGCTCCTCGTAAATCTTTCGCACCTTGGCCGCTTCCTCGAACGCTTTCTTGCGGCGAATGCGGTCTTCTTCGGCTGCGGTCAGAGGAATATCGTGCTCCAGGTGGCGCACGCGCGAGGCATCGTCAGCATTGATCTTCAGCGAATGCTCGTAGTCACTCAGCGCAACCACTTTGTTTTTCGCATAGATCTCATGCTTGCCGTGCTTTTTGTACCATTCGGCGACGGTCGCGTTCTTGTGCATGTTCTCGATAATCTGCCGCCAGCCCACGCCCGTGTTGTAGGCGCAGAACGAAATTTCGCCCTTCTGCGTGGCGTAGGGGATGATGCACATTTCCGTACGGCGGAAATCGTAGTTGAAAAGATCCTGGAACCACATTCCCGCAATGAACAGGAAATTCCAGGGGTCTTCCCGGCGCCGCTTCATGGCGTCTTCGATGGTGCGCGTCGGATTCGTCTTCCCGTACTTCTTGTCCGAGTCCTTGGAAAGGGCCCAGGTCTTGTCGAACTTCATCCACAGGTCCTTCAACCTCAAGCTGGGCGGCGCCTGGAACGGCTTGTAATTCTTCAGCAGCGCCATGGCCATCATGAAGTTCGAAAACTTCTTGCCGCGCGCCGCGTCCGTGATGGCCGTCACGTCTTTTGTCAGCGACGGTGCATCGAGGAAGCGCGGGACGGGAGCCCATTCCTTCGTTTCCTTGTTGATCATCAGCGCCGTGCCTACGCCGCAGTTCGGGTGGCAGCCGCAGGAGAGCGAACCCCACTGCGAATCCGGGCCGTGCGACAGGTCCGAGAAACCAGCAAACGTCGCGATGTAGGAAATCGGGAACCAGTCGCGTGTCGGTTCGACCTTGCCGACCTGGTTGCTCACGTCTTGCGCCAGATGCGAAAGCGTGTAGCGCTGGCGAATGCGGCGCTCCGGCGTAATGTCCTCGTCGCGCCCGGTGAACGAAACCGGCTGGAATGATACGAATGAAATCTTCTTGGGGTTATCCATCGCGAACTTGACGATGGGGCCGACCTGATCGTTGTTCACGTTGTTGACGATCGTCGTCACCAGCACGATTTCGACTCCCGCTTCGTGCAAGTTCTCGATCGCGCGCAGTTTCACGTCAAACAGGTTGCCGACCTGCCGGTGGCTGTTCGCATCGTTGCCGATGCCGTCGAATTGCAGGTACGCGTAGCGCAGACCCGCCTCGAATGCCTTCTTCGCGAATTCCTTGCTCTTCGCGAACTCGATGCCGTTCGTCGCCGCCTGCACGCTGTTGTAACCCACCTTGCGCGCGTAGCGGACCGCGTCGAAGAAGTAGGGCGACATGGTGGGCTCACCGCCCGAGAACTGAACCGACATTTGCCGGCGCGGCTTGATCTTCGTCGCGTTGTCGAGAATTTCCTGAATCTCTTCCCAGCTCAGCTCGTGGACATATCCAACCTGGTTTGCGTCCATGAAGCAGGGATCACACATCATGTTGCAGCGGTTGGTCAGGTCGACGGTCAGCACCGACCCGCGCCCATGGCGGACCGTGCTCGAGCCGTGGTTGTGCAAGGTCTCGTCGTTGTGCGCCGGAATGTCGCGTCCCGGGAAATTACCCTCGATCCATTCCAGGAACTTCGAATCGATCGCCATCAGGTCTTCATACTTGCCGTGAATGGCGCATTCCTTCACCATCCAGACCTGTCCGTCGCGCTCGATGATCTGTGCCTTGATCTCGCCAACCTTCTCGTGAATCAGGTCGGTCCAATCCTTCTTGCCATCGATGATCGCCTCGCGCGCTTCCTTCACGCAGTCCGGGCACAGCGAGTCGGTCGTCCGCGGCCAGCCGAGCGTGGGCTTGGATTTTTCCCACGACTTCAGCAGCGGTTTGTCCGACCATTTCGGCGTAAACGACGGATTAGGATTGTGCTTGTTGAAGTATTGAATCGTGTCGAAGGTCAGCCCTGCCGTCTTGCAGAGCGCCCAGTCAAAAGTCTTCCAGATTTGATTGCCTACTGTCTTCGGCATATGGATGCACCCCTCAGTTAGAATTCCCGAATCGCCTAAGAATGTACTTGGCCTGGATTTCGCCCGAACCGCCTGGAAGCTGGGACCCCTACGGATGCGCCCATCATCCGTAAGCGGTTACGGTACCAGAGTTTGCGCCTAATCCCACCCCCGGTCCAGCCCCATGCGCCCAAATGTACAAATAGGGGGTTAAACGGCAAAATACCGCCCCGAGGGGGGCGCCGACCCTAGAACCCAACGAACGGGATTTCAACAGGGGACTGTCTAGGTTCGGGGCTCCGGTGGCCCTCGGCCGGCGCCAGGGGGGACTTGTGGTGGGTCGCGAGGCTATTCCAGATTCAAGGGGGTCCGGAGCACCCCGATCGCGAAATGCGCCAGAAGCGGTGCCTCGTCATCGAGCTGAATCCACCGCAGCACGCAGTGGTCTTTCATGTACTGAGAAACCTTCGCCTCGTTGATGCCGAGATACTCCGCGAGCCGCCCTTTCAATCCAGACTCGGTCGAATATCCGCCGCGGCTGCTGCGACTCTGTTTGGCCGACCGCCCTCCGCGCACCAGATTGCCCGCGCCGATGCGCAGCGTCTGGCACGCCTCCACGTAGTACGACGTGATCTGATCAGAATCGGAAAGCAAAAACACGCCGGGACCTGCGGGAGCATCGTCGCACTCGTCGAGCCGGTGTAAAGGACTCTGTACCAGCCGCCGCAACAATGACTCAAGGTGCGCCATCCGTGAAGCCAGGGCTGGATCGCCACGCCCATGCGCCGCGCGTTCAGACGGCAGCTGGGGAAGCGGCGATTCCACTCGAGCGGGACGCTCATAGGCAACGGGCGCTGCCTCGGCCGCAGCAACTCGCTCCGGCACAGGGCGCTCGAATGCGGGAGCCACCACGTGCGGGACAGCCGGCCGAGCCGTCTGCGCCTCGCCGGACTGTGCGAAAGCTTGTGCAGGCAGTCCGGCCGCTGGCGCAACACCTTTGCGCCGCCGGCCTCTGCCGCCGCGTCGGCCACGGCGGCGTTTGCGCTTGCCCGCGGCGGAGCTGTCGCCGGCCGCAACCGGCGCGCCGGAATCTTCTAGTACCGCGTCTTGTTCTAGGTCCGGTTCGGGAATTTCGCCCAGAGCTAGGGGCATTCGGTTGCCGTCGACCTCGCCGGCTTCATCGCCGCTTTCGGGTGGCTCTTTATCGTGTGAGTCCGCGGGCGATTTCGCGGCGGCGTCCGCGGTGGGTGCGCTCGAAACGATCGGAGCGGGAATTTCCATCCCCAGCCGTGTCAGCGCTTCTTCCGCCTTCTTGCGCCAGTCGGCGCGCCGGAAACGCTGCGCCGCGATGGTGTACCATCGCCCGGCCTCTTCGCGGTGATCGGCTTTCTCTTCGATTGTGCCGATCTCCCAGGCCACCATGCCGTCGCGCGTGCGCTGGAAAAGCTCGTTAAGTTTTGCCGGCGCGTCGGGGCTGTTCTTAGCCTTGCGAATGCGCGCCTGAATCTGACGCCAATCTGCCATGTCGCAGCATTGTAGCAGGGTTCGGCAGTTGTAGGTGCATCCGCGCTCTCCCCCACGGCAGCCTTGCGCGTTCTCTGTGAACTCTGTGGTGGGGGCTGTTGGTTCTAACTCGGCTAGGGTAAAATCACGATTCGCGTGCCCCGGGGGAACCGTGAAACTCATTCGACCTGTTTTAGTTTCCGCACTGTTCTTGCTCTGTGTGCCGCATTCATTTGGCCAGGCCGCGTCGTCGTTCGAGCCGTTCGATCGTTGGTCGGCCGCCGTCGTCTCCGGCAATCAGGCATCGCTCGCAGCGCTCTACTCGAACAATCCTCCCGCACAAAATCAAACGCCCGCGGGCAAGACCGTTGATCCCAGCGAAGAGCCGATGTTCTGGTCCGCGCTCGCCTCCAAAGGCCTCAGCGATTTTGATCCCAAGATTCTGTCCATCACGCACCCTCAGCCCGGTGAAGTCGCGCTCGTCCTGCGAATTGAGTTCACGCTGAAATCATCTTCCGGCGCGCAGCCGTTCACCGTCGAAGGCGCTCAGGTCTGGATTCAGGAAGGCAGCGCCTGGCGCATCGCCGTGACCCAGCGCAGCGCCCTCGACGCCAGCCCCACGTTCCGCCTGCCCGAGCCCGCCAAGCCGAATACGGCGCTCTATCCGCCGCCAGAAGAGGCGCAACGGGAAATCGACACCGCGCTGGTTGCTGCCTCAAAAGACCGCAAGCGTGTGATCCTGGTATTCGGCGCGAACTGGTGCTACGACTGCCACGTTCTCGACACCACGTTCCGCTCGAAACAATTTGCCGCCACGGTAGCCGCGAATTATCACGTTGTGCATATCAACGTTGGCGATGAAGGCGATCAGAATCTCGATCTCGCCGAAAAATTCGGCGTGCCGCTGAAAGGCCACGTCCGCATCCCCAGCCTCGCCGTCCTCGATCCCGATGGCAAAGTCGTGTACGCCCAGAAAAACGGCGAATTCGACGACAGCGTCAAGCTTGCGCCCGCCGACGTAGCCGCCTTCCTGAAAAAATGGGCGCCGCCTCGCGCCTGATCGACCTCCGCTGCGAGTTGTTTGTAGGTCGCGGCTTTGGCTGCTGAAGTTTTATGCTGGCGTTCGCTGATCGATACAACTGGTAATTCACATTGAAACTAATTCCTCCGCTGTCCGTCCAATCAGAGGAAGCTGCCTTTTCAGTACTGCGATGTCCCCGGAGGCGCAAACATGATTCGCCGAAGCGTGTTGATTCTGCTGGCGCTCACGACCTGCGCGGTCACCGCGTCCATCGCGCAAACGCAGAAGCCCATCACGAACGCGGACATCGTCAGCATGACCAAACAGTCCATCGATCCAACCCTGATCGTTAAGGACATCCAGTCCAGCGGCACGGACTTCGATACTTCGCCGCAAGCGCCATCGATTTGAAAAATGCAGGTGTCGATAAATCCGTGATGGATGCGATGCTGACCGTGCAGGCCAGCAAACCCTCGGCCGCCATCGAAGCGGTTCGCAGCACTCCGACATCCGCCGGTGGCGCTCCCTTCGATTTGACCAAACCGCCTTGTGGCGAGAACGGATGCCTGCTTCGGGAAGGCACGCAGGTCGAGCTTAAATTCGTCAACGCTTTAAGCTCGAAAACGGCGCACATCGGAGACACGGTGGAGTTTCAGCTTGACGACGACCTTACCGTCGGCGATGCGATCGTCGCCCCGAAGGGCGCTCACGCCCTGGCCACGGTCAACGACGCGAAAAAGTCCGGGATGATGGGCAGGCCTGGCGAGCTCAGCGTTCAAATACAATACCTGCTCGTCGGCAGCAACCACGTGCGCATTCGCGGCACGCAAGGCCGCGAGGGAGACAGCAAGACCGGGGCCGCCGTCGCGCTCACCGTCATCTTCGGTCCCATCGGCCTCATCAAACACGGCAAGAACATTGTGATTCCGGCTGGAACGCCGCTCACGGCTTACGTCGATCAGGACGTCTGGCTCGCGCCGCTTCATTCCTGAAAAGTGGGCCCGCTGGACTCGTTCTTCTTATGTCCGTGTGAGCCTTCACCCGATTTGAACCATCGCGTAAAACACGGCCCTCGCCTGCCGGGGAATGTTTCAGCCGCCTGGGAGGGCAACACCGTGAAAGGATTTTCAGCGAAGAAATTTGTGATGCGATGTGCGCGGTTGATTGCCGTGGCCTTCGTGCTCGGCGCGGCCAGGTTGGCAGGCACCGCCTCTGCAAGTAACGATGACGATCCATTCGGCCGATTCTCCGGATTTTTCCCCGATACTTTCCTGCTGAGCCGCGCCGCCGACGCCCACGAAACAAACCCCTCCAAGCTGAACAGAAAAAGCCCCGGAACACGTTCGATCGTGTCCCGGGGCTTTTGTCCTGCGATGCTGCGGAGCCTAGGATTTCAGAGCCGGCCGGCTTTCGTGATCGGCGCGCAAGATTATTTCCCAGCGTCGCCCAGATCCTGCAGCTTCTTCTCGTCGGTGGCTCGCAGCCCTTCCCTGAATTGCAGATTGTCCTTCGTGTCGCCCGGCAAGAGCCCGAGCGCTTTCTTCACGTTCAGAAGCGCCAGATCCTTTTGCCCCGCCGCAATGTAGCCGTCAGAAAGGCTGTCATACGTGTTGGGCGATTCCGGGAACGCTGCTACGTTCAGTTTGAAAATCTCGATCGCTTGCTTGGTTTCGCCCGCCTGCAAATGCTCGTATCCCATCGTGTTTACGACGGCTTCGGGAAAAGGTTCGACTTTCGGATTGTTTTTTGGCCAGTCCGCCAGGCTCGCCGCGACCTTGGCGGGGCCGCCGGGTTCATCGATCAAATCCAGATGGCGTACCTGCTGCGGCACCAGAGCCTCTTTCTCGGCGGGGGCCTGGCCCGGAGTCTTGATCAGCGTCGTCACGTACCAATCCACAATCGCGCTCATCAGCTCCGGATGCTCGGGAAACATCTCCGCGCCATGCTTGCCTGTGGCGTAGTGCGCGAATTTTTTCCCAGGATTCGACGTGAGGCTGTAAAGCCATTCGATGGCCTCAACCGAACCGGGAAACTCGTCATCGTCCGCCACCGAGAAAAATACCGGCGTCTTCGCCGCGCTGCGCAAATAACTGCGGCCAGCCAGGTCCGTCGAACCGGAAAGCAGTACCAGCGACCGCACCTCCGGATGCCGCCGCGCGGTCTGAATGGAATTGTCCACACCGCAGCTCGCGCCGCCCAGGCCAATCGCATCGCGTGTCACGCCCGGCTGCGATTCCAGATACTTGATCGCCGTGTCGAAATCGCCCGGCCATTTTTCCTTCTCGACCGCCGCTTCCTGCGGCTGGGCGAGCGTGTCGTGCGGCGCTCCGCCGCTCTCGCCGAACCCGCGGTTATCCACCGTCAGGACGTTCATCCCCGCGCCCGAAAGCTGCGTCGCCAGCCCGTCCCAGACTTTGCGGTCGCGATTGCACTGGTGCAGCAGCAAGACTCCCGGTCCTGGTTTGCCCGCGTCGAAATACGTCGCCTTGAGATTGGTCCCGTCCGGCGCCGTCAGATCGACCACCCGCTGGCCGCACAACGCGGTCAGCGCGCACGCACCCGCGCACAAAACGAAAGCCAGAAAGCGAAGAGAATATCGCGGAACGCTCATGGGCCCCTCCCGTGTGCGGCCATCATACCGAATCGCGCGCAGCGGCGCACGCGCGCCCGTTTCAGTCGTCATGCGTCAGCGTCCGCCCGTACTTGCTCAGCAGCACCTGGATGCCGAAGTACCCCATATACTCCGGCTGCCCGCTCGTATTCCCGCTGAAGCTGCGCCCGGCCATCATCAGCAAAATGAATCCGTCGTGCAGTTTGTACCGCCCGCCGAAATCGAATGTCGTATTGTGCGGCAGGGAGTGCATCGCCCGATCGTTGTAAACCTCGCCATCCAGCTCGAAGCGCTTGTTGAATGTGTGGCCGGCTACGAAACCGATAATTCGCTCCTCGGGCCCGTTCCACGGGAAGTAGTAGCCCACCTCAAAATTCAAATCGAGCGGTCCCTCGCGCTTGGCCACTTCCATCGGCAGCAGAAATCTTGGTCCGTTTCCCGCAATTCCTTTTAGTCGCGCCACCGTCGACGCCCCGGTTTCGATCTGCGGGAATGTCGAAATCTGCCATCCGCCCTCGCCTTGATCGAAAAATCGCCACTTCACTCCCGGCAACGCGTTGCTCCAGCCGCTCTGCCGCGGGACACGCGCGCTCGTATCCACTGCATAAGGAATCTCGTACGTCAGCTGAATACGATCACCCAAGCCGAAATTGATGTCTAACTGGGGTACCTGATATTCCGCCTCGCCGCGCACGACCGTCTGCATGGACGCAATATTGATCTCCCAATTAGCGTTCCCGGGCGTCCCGGGGTCGTTGGTCAGATACGGGGGACCGCCCTGTGCGCCCGCGCCCCGCGGACCGCACATGATCGCGCCGGCCGCGCAAACGGCGAACACGATAAGCCTCTTCCGCACAGGCATTTCGCAGCCTTGTCCTAGACCACCGAGCGTCAGCGAATACTCACGCTGACGTTTGCACTCTGCCACAATTCGGGGCGGTCGAAAACCCATCCTCTGCGCTCTCGCTCCGCTTCCGAGCGGACCCAGTCGGGGAGCCGCCTCTCCGACTCGCGTCAGATTGCGCCACTGCCCCCGTCTGCTGGACGCGCCCCGCCCCAACCGACTAAGATGCTGGCATGGCGCCCAAGCTTCCCATCTACATGGACAATCAGGCGACCACGGCGCTTGATCCGCGCGTCCTTGAAACCATGCTGCCCTATTTCACCGAGAAGTTCGGCAACGCCGCCAGCCGCAACCACGAATTCGGCTGGAAAGCCGAGGAAGCCGTCGAAAACGCCCGCGCGCAAATTGCCCGCCTGATCCGCGCGACGCCCCGCGAGATCGTCTTTACCAGCGGCGCCACCGAATCGGACAATCTCGCCATTAAAGGCGTCGCGGAATCCTATCGCGCCAAGGGCAATCACATCATCACCCAAGCCACCGAGCACAAGGCTGTTCTCGATTCTTGCAAGCGCCTGGAAAAATACGGGTATGAAGTCACCCTGCTGCCGGTCGCGCACGACGGCGTGATCGACCTCGACGAGTTGCGCCGCGCTATCACGCCAAAAACCATCCTCATCTCCATCATGTACGCCAACAACGAAATCGGTGTCATCCAGCCCATCGCCGAAATCGGCAAAATCGCCAAAGAACGCAAGATTCTCTTCCACGTGGACGCCGTGCAGGCCGTCGGCAAAATTCCCGTCGACGTGCAGCGCGACTCGATCGACCTGCTCTCGATTTCCGCGCACAAGCTCTACGGCCCGAAAGGCATCGGCGCGCTCTACGTTCGCCGGAAAGATCCGAAAGTCGAAATCTCTCCCACCATCGACGGCGGCGGCCACGAACGCGGCATGCGCTCCGGCACGCTCAACGTTCCCGGAATCGTTGGCCTCGGCAAAGCCTGCGAACTTTGCCAGAAAGAAATGCCCGAGGAAGGCCCGCGCCTCGCGCGCCTTCGCGATAAGCTCAAGGATGCGATCATGGCGAGCCTCGACGGTACCGGCGTCAACGGCTCGATGACCCACCGCTTGCCGAATAATCTGAACCTGAGCTTTTCCGGCGTCGAAGGCGACGCGCTCCTGATGGGCATCAACGACGTGGCCGTTTCCAGCGGCTCGGCCTGCACCTCCGCCATGATCGAGCCCAGCTACGTCCTCCGCGCTCTCGGCGTCTCCGACGAGCTCTCCCACAGCTCCATCCGCTTTGGCCTCGGCCGCTTCAACACCGAAGAAGAAGTCGCCTACGTCGCCGATCGCGTAATCGAAACCGTAAAACGCCTTCGCGAACTCTCCCCGCTGTTCGAGTCCGCCAGGCCCCGCTCTCTCTCCTAACACACATAGCGAAAGCGGTTCCCTGGCGGCCAGCATCGGGCGGTCGCCTGTCTCTCAAAGGTTTGGCGACCGCTGAAGCATGCGCCTGCGCGTCGTCATGCGGGGCGGAGTGATCAGATGGCTTGGCATTTCATTCCGGCGAATCCGGGATGTCGGGCCAGGCGGTCGAAGAATCTCTCGTCGGCGTAACGCCCGGTGACGTTTTCACACGAACAGAGCTCCTTCAACTTCGCTCGGGATGACGGGGTAATGGCGGTCGCCCACTCGACACGCCGATTGAGTCCTTCTATTCCGCGCTACAATGAAGTTTCTCGGAGGTATCCTTGGAACCCGACCTGCGCTACCCAATCGGCCAATTCGAAACCGTCTCAACTCTAACTTCCGACGAGCGCCGCGCCGCGATCGAAGCCATCGCCGAAGTCCCCACGCGACTCCGAACCGCCGTCAGAAACCTCACGCCCGCGCAACTCGACACGCCCTACCGCCCGGGCGGCTGGACTGTCCGCCAGCTCGTGCACCACATCGGCGATAGCCACATGAACGCCCTGATGCGCTTCAAGCTCGCACTCACCGAAGACGAGCCCACCCTCAAGACCTATGAAGAAAATCTGTGGGCCGAGCTCGCGGACACCAAAACCCCGCCGGTTGAACCTTCGCTCGCATTGATCGACAATCTCCATGCGCGTTGGGTAATCCTTCTCCGCTCGCTCACACCGCAACAGTTCCCCCGCAAATTCCGCCACTCCGGATGGGGCTCGCAGACCGTGGATTTCCTGCTCGCGCAGTACGCCTGGCACGGCAAGCATCACGTCGCGCACATTACCTCGCTGCGCCAGCGTAACGGCTGGGCCTGAGCAAAACGCCGGCCGCGCCAACGTTCCGCCCTTTCGCGGCTACAGTTTTTACCCCTTTTCGCCTCAGTGTTTTCCCGAATTCTCTCCGCCACGCAGTTGCCGAATAATCCGCGGCTGGAGGTACACGAACATGCGCAAACTCACTCGTACACTTTCAATGTTCGCGCTCACCGTCGCCTTGTCCGCGCCGATCCTCATCGGGGGCTGCTCCGGCGGAGGCTACTACCGCAGCTACGATCCTTACTACAACGACTACCACGTCTGGAACAACGACGAGGTCGTCTACTACAACCGCTGGGAACACGACACGCACCGCGACCACGTAGACTTCCGCAAACGCAAACCCGACGACCAGAAGGAGTACTGGACCTGGCGCCATAGTCAGCACTAATTCCTTTGGCAACGCTTCATACACACTCATATTCATAAGCACGTCCGAGCCCGCCGGCAGCGCAAGCCGCCGGCGGGTTCGCATTTCGCAGGGTCGTTTTCGCAGCGCCCGAATGCGCCGAACCGCCGTACTTGGCCGCAAGCAAAGATTCCCGTAAACTCCACTTCTTGGTTTTTGCTTTCGAGAAAGGACCGGGTTCGGAAATCATGTCCACGAAAATTGTCGCTGTTCACGGCCGCCAGATTCTCGATTCCCGCGGCAATCCCACCGTTGAAGCCGACGTCCGCCTCCAAGGTGGCGCATTCGGTCGCGGCGCGGTCCCGTCCGGCGCCTCGACCGGCGAACACGAAGCCATTGAGCTTCGTGACGGCGACAAGTCGCACTACGTCGGCAAAGGCGTGCTGAAAGCCGTCGGTCACATCAACGCGGAAATCTCCAAAACCGTCACCGGTCTCGACGCCAGCGATCAGCGCGCGCTCGATCAGCGCATGCTGGAAGCCGATGGCACGCCGAACAAATCCAATTTCGGCGCCAACGCCATCCTCGCTGTTTCCATGGCTGCGGCGCGCGCAGCCGCCGCAGCCTCAGGCCAGCCGCTGTACAAATATCTCTCGAAGTATTCGACCGACAAATCCGCGGCAATCCTCCCGGTTCCCATGATGAACATCCTCAACGGCGGTGCCCACGCCGATAATTCCGTTGACCCGCAGGAATTCATGGTCATGCCCCTGGGGGCACCCAGTTTTCACGAAGGTTTGCGCTGGGGAGTGGAAGTCTTCCACGCGCTGAAATCCGTGCTGAAGAAAAACGGCTACTCCACCGCCGTTGGCGATGAAGGCGGTTTCGCGCCCAACCTGAAATCCAACGAAGAGGCCGTCAACCGCGTTCTCGAAGCCATCACCGCCGCAGGATATGAGCCCGGCGAGCAAATTTCCATCGCGCTCGACCCCGCCGCCAGCGAGTTCTACGACCCCGCCACCAAGAAATACGTGTTCAAGAAATCGGACAAGTCCTCGCGCACCTCCGAGCAGATGGTCGCGTTCTGGGCCGACTGGGTTCGCCAGTACCCCATCGTCTCCATCGAAGACGGCCTCGCCGAAAACGACTGGGACGGCTGGAGCATGATCACGAAAGAGCTGGGCAAGAAAATCCAGCTCGTCGGCGACGATCTCTTCGTCACGAATCCCAAGATTCTCTCGCGCGGCATCTCTGAAGGAGTCGCCAACGCGATCCTGATCAAGCTGAATCAAATCGGCAGCGTGACCGAAACCATCGAAGCCGTCGAAATGGCCCGCAAAGCGAAATACGCCTCGATCATTTCGCACCGCAGCGGCGAAACCGAAGACGCCTTCATCGCTGATCTCGCCGTTGGCATGGGCGCCGGCCAAATCAAAACCGGCAGCGCCTCCCGCACCGACCGCATCGCCAAATACAACCAACTTCTCCGCATAGAAGAGGAGTTAGGCACGGCCGCCCGCTACCCCGGCCGCTCGGCTCTCGCTCGCCACTAGATCCGAAAAGGAGGTCTTCGATGTCCCGCCTCTTCCTGACGCTGCTCTGCGCCGGGCCTTGTTTCTCGCTGCTACCCGCCGTAGCGTTTTCAAAAGCTGCGAGTGGCACGCAGGACCTGGACCGCACAGCCATCCAGCGCAGCGTGACAGCCTTGGCCGACGCCTGGAACAAGCACGACGCCCCCGCATTCGCGATGGCCTTTACGGAGGATGCCGACTTCACAAACGTCGTAGGCCAAAGTGCTCACGGTCGCGAGGGTATCGAAGCGTTTCACGCCCCGTTCTTCGCGACCATTTTCAAGGACAGCCATCTGGTGGCAACGATCCGCGGCGTTCGATTTCTCACCGCAGCCTTGGCCGCCGTGGATGTCGATTGCGAACTGACCGGCGCGAAAGCGCCTGACGGCTCGCCCCGCCCCCTCCGCAAGACTCTGATCAATTGCGTAATGGCGCGCCAGAAAGACGGGTCGTGGCTCATCGAGGTCCTACACAATTCCGAACTTCCCTTACCTTCTCCCGCGAAGTAGCACCCTCGATTCTTTCCTCCGCCATCAACACGGCAAGAAATTGAAGCAGACGGGAAATGCGTACCACCGACGCAGACGCGCTTCATTCCGTCGTTGACAAGCTTTTCTGATACGGCGCTTCCAAGACTTATCTTCTGCTGCCTGCATCCCCGTTCTATAATCCGCTCCGTCACACGGGAAATTCCGGCACCGCCGGAAAACGGGAGGGAATTCGATGAAACGCCAGGCATTCGTACTGATGGGGACGTTCGTACTCGCCGCCGCACCGCTGCTCGCGCAAGCACCCGCAGGCGCCGGAATGCCGGCGCAGTCACCCGCCGCCGCGCCCAGCACCGCCGATTCAATCCGCCAGTCCTACAACGTCGTCAAAAACAACTTGCTCAAAGCCGCCGACAAAATGCCCGACGACGCCTACGACTTTAAGCCTACGCCCGAACAACGCAGCTTCGGCGGCTGGGTCGCCCACGTCGCCGACGCGCAGACCGCCGGCTGTTCCCGCGTGATGGGCAATCCCACCGGTTCCGCCGCAGCCTCGAAAACTTCGAAGGCCGACCTGGTTGCCGCGCTCAAAGATTCCTTCCAAATCTGCGACGCCGCCTACGCCGGCCTCACCGATTCAAACTCCGGCGACGTCGTCCAAAGTTTCCGCGGCCCCACCACGCGCCTAGCTTCGCTTGCCGGCAACGCAGGCCACGACAATGAATGCTACGGCGCCATGGCCGTCTACCTACGTCTCAAAGGTATCGTTCCGCCCTCGAGCGAACCGCGAACCCGTTAACGCAGTTTCGAATCGAGCATGACCGACAGGGAGATGGGACGGCGTTTTCTCGCGGCCGCGGCCCTCATCATGAGTCTGTCCGCTTCCCCCCTCTCCGGCGGCAGGGAGCCCCGCCTCCGCCAGATTCCGCGCTCGGCTTTGTGCGTCACGGAAGGCGCGCTCGAAGAATCGCCCGGCCAAGGCCTTTCAGCAGACCTCCCTGTTTCGGTGAACGTGCCGAAGATGCGCGCCTACGTGAACCGCTTCACCACGCAAACCGTCGCATTGAGTTTCGTTTATATCGGTCCGACCACAAAGGAATCCGCGCTCGGCTCCGGCGAAATCCGCCGCCAGTTCGGCCTCAAACTTCGCGCGCAGGATCCTTGCAATCTGGTGTATGCCATTTGGCGCGTCGAACCCGAATCCAGGCTCGTCGTTTCCGTTAAATCGAATCCCGGCCAGCACACCAGCGCCGAATGCACCAACCGCGGCTATCGCAATATCCGGCCGCGCCGCAGTTCGCCTGTGCCGCTGCTTCACCCGGCCGACACTCACACGCTTCGCGCGGAACTGGACGCGGATTTTCTGCGCGTTTTCGCCGATGGTACGGTTGTTTGGGAGGGGACGCTGGGCACTGACGTTTTGAATCTCAACGGCCCGGTGGGAATCCGCTCTGATAACGTCCGGCTCCGCCTGCGGCTGGAAGCCGGCGAACCGGCAGGCGCGCATCCAGACTCCGTCGTCGCCTGCAGATCGGGGCCGTCGGAGTCGGAGTAGCTATCGCCCCGAATTTCCCCCGGCTTGGGTGCCACTCCGGTCCGAGCGTCTAGTCCTTGTCGGATTTCAGCTTCGGCAGGTTCGGCGTCAGCTTGCGGACCACAAATTCCTGCAGGATATTCGCAGCGGCGGTGCCGGCGATCCCAATACCCGAATTTTCAAACGTGAGCCCCACTCCGCGATCCTTCGGGGGGTAGTAGGAATTGGCAATCCCGCTAGCGGCCAGCGAGCCAATCACATACGAATAGTTGAACTGCCACTTCTTGTTGTCACCTTTGCAGATCACGGCGTTGGCAATCGCATAAAGCACCCGCGACCGCGTGCTCCCCGTTCCCTTGTAGAAATATCGGGGATCCTGGTGGAAAACCGACGGAAGCAGAAAATCGCCCAGGAAAGTGGACGTCACATCCTCCGCGTAGAACGCCCCGTAACGCTGGCCATATCCGGCCGCATCCTGGCCCCAACCGTTTGGAGTGGCAACCGCCTGCTCCAGCCCCGCCACGGCCGCCGCGATGCCGAACGTCACCGGATCCACCGACGATCTCCACGCCAGTTCGAACTTTTGTTTCGTATCAAGCGGCGCCGCGTCGGGTATATAGCTCACGTAAAAGTTCGGGACGAATCCGAGCACACGCTGGTGTTCTTCTTCGTTGATCTGTATCTCCGCCAGTTCCACCTTTGGCGGCTCGACCGTCACCTTCGTCACCGGCCCCGCGATTTCCAGCGTGATCGCCGGGACCAACATCGTCTGACTCGGGTTTAGCGTCCCCGACGACGTCACCGTCGTAAATCCGTTCGCGGAAACCGATACCTGATACGGTCCCGGCGCGATCCTGGTGAACGAATACTGTCCGTTGTCGTCGGTTTGCACGTCCGGCGCCAGCGCCTGGTCCCCGCGCGTCAGCTTGACGACCGCTCCCACCAGTGCCGCTCCGGATTTATCGACCACGGTCCCCCGAATCGTTCCGGGCGCTTGGGGATCGGGCGCCTGCTCACCGGCCGCCGGCATCGTCTGCGGTGTTGCCGGCGCGGTCTGCGCCGCGGCAGGCCAGCCGCAGCTCAGCAGAAACAGTCCCGCGAACGCGAGCTGTCGCAATCCCGCTTCTGAAGTCGCCAAAAAACGCACTGAATTTTCGGTGAAGAACTGCCGTTTGGAAGAAGTCACTCTTATTTTATAGCGCCCCCGGTTCATTGCGGCAAGCCGCCTCTACTAAGTTGACCCGAATCACCAAATGGATGCCCGGCGCGGATGCATGGCACCATGCCGGCGATCTGCCTCGCACACGGCTGGATGACCTGTATCAAATTCCCGCAACTAAAAGGTTGCATTTAGAAAGGGCTTTGGCTAACATGCAACCCGGAGGTTGCTAATGTCCACCGACCGCATCGAAAAGAAAATTCTCCTCCGCGCCCCGCGATCCCGCGTATGGCGCGCCCTCACCGACTCCGCCGAATTCGGCCACTGGTTCGGCGTCCGCTTCGAAGGCCCGTTTAAACCCGGCACGCCCATCAGCGGCATCATGGTGCCCACCGCCGTCGATGCCGATGTCGCAAAATCTCAAAAGCCATTCGAAGGCAAACCGTTCGAATTTGTAATCGACCGCATCGAGCCCGAACGCCTGTTCTCGTTCAAATGGCACCCATTCGGCGTTGAAGAGGGTATTGACTTTTCCGCTGAGCCCCTGACGCTGATCGAATTCGTCCTCGAAGATCGCGGCGCCGAAACGATGCTCACCATCACCGAGTCCGGCTTCGACCAGATCCCGCTTGACCGCCGCGCCCGCGCGTTCCAGGCCAATGAACGTGGGTGGACCGGCGTCCTGCGCCTGATTGCAAAGCACCTCGATCATGCGTCCTGATCGCGCCGCCGAGCTCAATCTGAAAGGCGCCGCCCCGCTCTTCGCCGCACTGGGTGACCAGACGCGTCTCGCTCTTGTCGCCCGCCTCTCGGCCGGCGGTCCCCACTCGATCGCGCGCCTGACGGCCGGCTCCGCCATCACCCGCCAGGCCATCACCAAACACCTGCATGTGCTGTCGGCCGCTGGGCTTGTCCGCCACAGCCGTCGAGGTCGCGAACAACTCTGGCAACTGGAACCCGGCCGCCTGGAGACAGCTCACAAGTTTTTGGCGGAAATCTCCCGCCAATGGGACACCCGGCTGAGCCGATTGCGCAATTTAGTGGAGAATTCCTAGCGCCGTCTCGCCGGGACGTGCTCCCGGCGGCGGCGCTGAATCTACCCGTTCAGTCCGTGAAGGAGTGCATCCAGAACCTAGCGAAGTCGTCGCTCGGCGCCAATGGATCGCGTTTGAACGCCCGCTTTAATTGCTCTTGATCGCCGGCCCCGCATCATTGATACTGCCTGACACCAACTCGGTCTTAATCGTAATCTTCTGCCCGGCCTTCAAACTAATATCCGTGTTGAACTCCTGGAATCCCGCCAACGCGATCTTCACGTGATGCTTCCCCGGCGCGATAATCATTGCCTTTCCGACGCCTCCAAACTCGTGCGTCGTTCCTGCATAACCGCCGTCCACAAACACGGCCGCCCGGTCCGGCGTCACGTCCAATTTCACCTCCGCCGTCGCCCCCGTCGGGAACACGGCGTCGGGATCCTTCTGCATATTCACGTTGATGGTGGCAGTCTTCCCCGGCTCCACAGTAATCGTCTTCGTCTGCGGAATATAACCGACCTGCCGCACGATAATTTCATGCGACCCCGGAAGCAGCAGAATTTTCTTGTCCCCCGTCAATTCCTGCACGTAGCCCAGATACTGCCCATCCACCCAAACGCCGGACGTCTTGTCGATTTTGGTCTTACCGATAACCTGCACTTCACCGAGCAGCTTGTTCTGGTCCTGCGCGCGAGCCAGCGCGGGCAAAACGAAAAGCAGCGCAAGGACCAAACTTGCCGCATGGATCACTCGTCTCCCAAGCATGGTTGTCCCTCCGAAGCACGACCCTATCAACCTTCTTCCGCCCCTGTCTCTACGGTGTAAGCCCTACGACCTCCCTATGTTGATGCGCACAAAGTCCACACCAACAACCCCTTGCATCGCCTCCCTCTCGTGCTACCGTAATTCGCGATGCTGCCGTGCTCTGAATTCGGGTTCAGGAATCAGACGGCGCCCTCTCCGCACGGGACGCTGTTCGCCGACAGGATGCAGGTGTTTTCCGCTGTTTCTCCTGTCAGGCTTGAGTCTGCTGTTTCCGATGCTTTCAGGCGCGTTTCTAGGCGACAATGCTGCGGCATCGAAATCCCCGTAACTCGCTCAAAACAAAGTATCGGTGCCACGTCTAATCGACAACAAACCGAGGGGGGATCGGACGCCAATTTCGGCCGATCTCGTCTCCCAGAGTCATGACCAAACGCCCGCGACCTATCGTCCTTACCGTCCTCGACGGCTGGGGCCACCGCGCCGAAACCAAGGGCAACGCCATTGCCCTCGCCCGCAAGCCGAACTACGACCGCCTGCTCAAGGATTTCTCCCACACGCTGATCCACACCTCCGGACCGTTCGTCGGCCTGCCCGACGGCCAGATGGGCAATAGCGAAGTCGGCCACCTCAACATCGGCGCCGGCCGCATCGTGCAGATGGACATCACCCGCGTCGATCGACTGATCGCCAGCGGCGAATTTTTCCGCCAGCCCCTCCTGCTTGAGGCCATGGAGCGCGGACGCACGCATCAGCTTCACATCCTGGGCCTGGCCAGTGACGGTGGCGTGCACTCCCATCTCGAACATCTCTACGCGCTCGTCCGCATGGCCCGCGAACACAAAGTCGAAAAAGTTTTCGTCCACGGTTTCATGGACGGCCGCGACACGCCGCCTGAGGCCGGCATCGATTTCCTCCGCGCCATCGAGCAAAAGATGCGCGAATTCGGGGTCGGCCAGATCGCCAGCGTCAGCGGCCGTTATTACGCGATGGACCGCGACAATCGCTGGGAGCGCGTCGAAAAAGCCTATCGCGCGATCGTCCACGGCGATTCCGAATCGAAATTCTCTGATCCCGTTGCCGCCCTCCGCGCGAGCTACGAGAAGGGAGTCACCGACGAATTCGTAGTTCCCGCTGTCATTACCACGCAGGCCGCTGCCGGCAAATCTGCTGCGCCTCGCGGGTTGATTCGCGACGACGATGCCGTCGTTTTCTTCAATTACCGCGCCGACCGCGCCCGCCAGATGACCCGCGCGCTCGTCGAACCCGGCTTCAAGGAATTTTCCGATCCGAAGCGTCCCCAAAATCTCCTCTACGTCGGCATGACGCAGTACGAAAAGTCCTGGCCCTGGCTGAAATATCTGATCGCGCCAGAAAAGCTCGAACACATCCTCGCGAACGTGTTCGCAGAGCTTCAGTACAAGAATCTCCGCGTGGCGGAGACCGAAAAATACGCGCACGTCACATATTTCTTCAACGGTGGCATCGAGAAACCGTTCGGAGGCGAGGAGCGCGCGCTGGTGCCGTCGCCCAAAGTGCCGACCTACGACCTCAAGCCGGAAATGTCCGCCGCCGGCGTTGCCGACACCGTGATCCACGCCATCGAAAAAGGCGACTTCGACGCCATCATCATGAATTTCGCGAATGCCGACATGGTGGGCCACTCCGGCAAGCTCGAAGCCACCATCAAAGCCGTTGAAACCGTCGATGCTCAACTCGGCAGAATCTATCAAGCGCTGAAGCCGCGCGGCGGCGCGTGGATCATCACAGCGGATCACGGCAACGCCGAAACCATGATCGATCCCGTCACCGGCGGCCCGCACACGTACCACACCACGAATCCCGTTCCGTTCATTTTCGTCAGCGAAGACGGTCGGCCACAGTTGCAATCCGGCGGCTCGCTGAGGGATATTGCTCCCACAATGCTCGGCGTGCTGGGATTAGACGAGCCCCGCGAAATGACCGGCCGCGATCTTCGGGGGAGCGGCCAGTGAGACAGTCACTCTCGAGCGCATTTGCAATCAGGCATCGCGAGTCTGCCGAGCGCCGCGATCCGGCAACGGAAATCGGTTCACTCGTCGTTACCGATAATCCGATCGGCGCGGTGCTCTCGATCGGCATGTTCATCATCGTTTGGGGCGCCCTTCCCGTCGTCCGCCCGTTTCTCATCGCGGCGATCGGGCTTGGCGTCAGCTACAGCGCTGTCTTATGGGTGAGGCGGCGCTGACGCGGAAATGCAAGAACCGCTTCCGCGGTAGTAAAAATTTAGGGGGGATCGATGGCTGCTGAGCCCGTCGCCGGAGAATTGAATGTTTTCGAGTCCGCAGAGGCCCGCTTTGAAATCGCCGCCAAGAAGCTGGGACTCGAGCAGGGCGTGTACCGCTTCTTGAAATGTCCCGAACGCGAAATCACCTGTTACATTCCGGTCGCGCTCGACAATGGCAAGCTCGAGGTTTTTACCGGCTACCGGGTCCTGCATTCGACCGTCCGCGGGCCCGGCAAAGGTGGCATTCGCTTTGCGCCCGATGTCTCGATCGATGAAGTGCGCGCGCTCGCCGCGTGGATGACCTGGAAATGCGCGGTCGTGGACATTCCTTTCGGCGGCGCCAAGGGCGGAGTTATCTGCGACCCGTCGAAACTTTCCAAGGCGGAGCTCGAGCGCGTCACCCGCCGCTACACCGCGGCTCTTTCCGACTGGCTCGGCCCGGAGCGCGACATCCCCGCGCCCGATATCGGCACAAACGAACAGACCATGGCCTGGGTGATGGACACCTACTCCATGCACGTCCGCCAGGCCACTACCGCCGTCGTCACCGGCAAACCGCTCGAACTCGGCGGTTCGCGCGGACGCCGCGAAGCCACCGGCCGCGGCGTGATGATGTGCTGTGACAAGGCCCTCACGAAACTCAGGATGAAGCGCGAAGGCACGCGGGTGATCATTCAGGGTTTCGGAAACGTCGGTTCGCAGGGCGCGCTGCTAATGCACGCGGCCGGCTACGAAATTATCGGCGCGGCGGATATTCACGGCGGCCTTTACAACGAGAAAGGGATCGACATCCCGAAGCTTTACGAATGGGTCTATGTCCAGAAAAAACCGCTCCCGGAATTTCCCGGCGGCGGCGAAAAAATGTCCGCGCAGGAAGTTTTGTTTCGTCCGACCGACATTTTGGTTCCCGCCGCCACGGAAAATCAGATCACCACGAAAAATGCCGACCGCGTGGATTGCAGAATCCTGTGTGAAGGCGCGAACGGCCCCACGACCTCGCACGCCGACGCGATCATTGAAAAAAAGGGAATCTTCGTGATTCCTGATATTCTCGGTAACGCAGGCGGCGTTACCGTCAGCTACTTCGAGTGGGTGCAGGATCGCCAGGGATTTTTCTGGCGTGAAAATGAAGTTAACGAACGGTTACAGGACGTGATGGATCAGAGTTTCGATCAAGTCGTCCGCTATGCCGAGATGCATGGCGTCAACAATCGTATTGCCGCCTACATCATGGCGATTGACCGCGTCGCTCGCGCCTTGAAATTGAGGGGGTTTTATGCATAAACTACGCCCCTCTTTGGCGGGGTCGCGGAGGCGGTCATGCAACCTGAGTCGATCTCTC
>Ga0210391_10000293_pt1 | contig 57215 bp, 36 predicted proteins | sample IncBWC12OmetaG_FD_160573 | JGI IMG/M metagenome (GOLD analysis project Ga0210391, IMG submission 160573) | Forest soil microbial communities from Barre Woods Harvard Forest LTER site, Petersham, Massachusetts, United States - Inc-BW-C-12-O ...
CTTGGATGAATGTTCGCATCCAATCAGTGGCTGGCGTTATGGTTGGAGCACGCGCCGAGGAACGTCTTAAAGGCAAATACGAGGGGCTGATTGTTCTTTTCTCGAATACTGGGCCATCGATGCCGCACGGCGCTCTTTTCCGCCGCGGCATTTTCGTTTGCGCTCGGCGCTTCGACCTCGGCGCACGCCCAGGCAGCGGGGAAGCCAAAGACACCTCCTCCGCCGACACCGGTGAATCCGGCCCCTCCGCCTTCCACGACTCCTGAGAGCGCGACCAACAGCTTGCGCGCCTGGGAAGGGCTGAATGTCCAGGCGGTCGATTTTGTGGGCGTGGACCGCATACGTCTGGAGCCGCTTCCAGCAGAGTTGCCGGTCCAGGCTGGCAAGCCTCTTAACGCCGACGATGTGCGCCAGAGTCTCCGCCGCCTGTACGCCACAGGACTTTACCGCGGCATTGAAGTTGAGGGCACCCGAAACGGCAACCAGGTGACCATCATCTTCAAGGGGACGGCAACATTGTTTCTGGGGCGCATTACGGTGGAGGGTCTGAAGAGCGACCGGCTCGCGAGCCAGCTTCAACACGCGACGCGACTGAATCCCGGCACGCCATTCAGCGACGCAAAGCTGACACAGGCCAGCGCGGCAGTTAAGGAGATGCTTCAAGATAACGGCTTTTACAAAGGCATTATCGCGAATAGCACCGCCGTGGATACCCGAGACGGCCAGGTGGACGTGCGATTTCATATCGTTTCCGGCGCGCAGGCCCGGATAGGTGATGTGAAGGTCGTGGGCGATCCCGGCATACCAGTTGAGACTTTTCGCAAGAACGGCAAGCTGAAACAGGGATCAAAGGTCTCGCACGATACGGTTGGCCGCGCGTTATCGCGATTGAGAAAGAATTATCAGAAGCAGCAGCGCCTGGAGTCGAGCGTCGCGCTCGAGTCGAAGCAGTTTGAGAAGGAGACGAATCTGCTGGACTACGCTTTCCAGGCGAATCAGGGACCGATAGTGACGATACGCGTGAACGGCGTGAAGCTCAGCAAGGGAAAGGTAAAGACGCTGGTTCCGGTCTATGAAGAGGGCGCGGTCGACGAAGACCTGCTGAACGAAGGAGATCGCAGAATTCGCGACTACTATCAGCGCGATGGATATTTCGATGCCCAGGTGACGCACCAGAAGACAGAGGGGAAAGAGCGCACACTGATTGAATACGACGTCAAGCTGGGCGAACGGAATTCAGTGGATGGTGTGGCCCTAACAGGCAATCATTACTTCAGCAACGCGATTCTTGAACCGCGCCTGGGAGTCATGAAGGCGAATTTATTCGAGCGCCACGGCAGTTACAGCCAGGCGCTGGTGCAGGCCGATGTCAACAACATCACCGCGCTTTATCAGAGCAACGGATTCAACAAGATCAAGATAACTCCGGAGATCAAGCACTCCGCCGCCGGCGGGTCACGCAAGCCCGAGGCCCTCTGGGTGACTTATCGCATCGATGAAGGCGTACAGGAGAAGATCGGCAAGTATGAGATTACGGGCAATAAGCAGATTCCGATCGAGCAGTTGAAGCCCGTGCTCAATCTGGAGGAGGGGCAGCCATACTCGGGGGCTAACATCATTGGAGATCGAGACGCCATCCTCACGTACTACTTGAAGCATGGCTTCAGCCAGGTCTCGATCGTCATTGAGCAGCAACCGGAGACGGGACATGCCGACGAGATCGATGTGACGCTGCACATCACCGAGGGCGACCAGACCTTCGTCAATCGCGTTCTCATCTCCGGGCTGCGCTACACCCGGCCAGAAACCATCGAGCCTCATATTCTGCTGCACCCAGGCGAAGCGCTGGATCAGTCGGCTCTGTACGAGATGCAGCGGCAGATGTACGACCTTGCGCTCTTCAACGAGGTGAACACTGCGATTCAGAATCCCGCCGGCGACCAGCAGCGTAAGAATGTGCTGCTGCAATTTACCGAGGCCAGGCGCTGGGATCTGAGCTACGGTGTTGGATTTCAGGTGCAGACCGGGAACCCTTCGAACAATTGCCCGAACACGCCGCCGCCGAGTGCCGGCGGCCCATCGACAGGCGCATCAACACAGCCTTGCGGTAGCGGCGGAAAAACCGGCGGCAGCGCGTTGGTGCAGTTTGACATCTCCCGCATCAATCTTGGTGGCCGCAATCAATCGATCACGCTGCGAACTTCGTACGGCACGCTGGAACAACTTGCGGCGCTGATTTATAACAGCCCGCATATCTTTAACAATCCCAAGCTGGATTTTTCGGTGAGCGCCGGCTATACCAATTCGCAGAACGTGACCACCTATGCGGCGTCGCGCCTCGAAGGTACGGTGAGGTTGACGCAAAGACCCAACAAGCCGAATACGCTGATCTACTTTTTCACCTATCGCCGCGTAGTGGTGGATCCGAATAGCGTGCAGGTTGCTCCGGATGAGATTCCGCTGGTTTCAGAGCCGGTGCGTGTGGGTGGTCCGGGTTTCACATGGATTCGCGACACGCGCCGGCCTACTCCTCTGGACGCGCAGGGCGGGACCTACACAAGTGTGCAGGAGTTTTTCACCGACGATATTTTTTCATCGGAGGCAAACTTCAATCGGCTGGATCTTACCAACTCAAGCTACTATGCCCTTGGTCCACGTAAGTTTGTGCTCGCGCGGATCACGCGGTTCGGTTATATGCGCTCCTTTGGCGAGGACCAATACAGGTACATTCCCCTGCCGGAGCGCCTGTATGCGGGCGGCGCACAGTCGTTGCGCGGCTTTTCGATCAATGCCGCCGGCCCGCGCGACTCGCTCACCGGCTTTCCGATCGGCGGCGCGGGCGCCTTCGCGAACAGCACCGAGTTCCGTCCTCCGAATCCCAAGCTGCCTTATTTCAACGACGCCCTGGGCTTCGTGTTGTTCCACGACATGGGCAACGTCTTCAATAACTCGTCCGACATTTGGCCCAGCTTTTTCCGCATCAAACAACCCCACAGTTGGACCTGCAAGATTCTGAACGAAGAGCTTCAATCCCAGGTGACACGCGCCTCGAGTACGAATCCCACCGGCCTCTGCGACTTTAACGACTTCTCTCAAGCTGTGGGCCTGGGACTGCGCTACCACACGCCGATCGGCCCCGTGCGATTCGATTTCAGCTATAACCTGAACCCTCCGATTTATCCGGTGATCGTCACATACGGAACTTTGTCCAACGGTCAGCCGATACCACCGCACGTGGGACAGGCAAGCCACTTCAACTTCTTCTTCAGCATTGGACAGGCTTTCTGATGAACCGGACGCTGGCATTTGTGGCGATCTTCGCGGCGCTGGAGCTGGGGCTGGCCGGAGCGCAAGAGGCTTCCGGGACGACTCAGCAGGCAGCGCCAGTGGTACTCGATCGCGTGGTCGCCATCATCAATGGCGATGTGCTTTTACAGAGCGACGTGCAGGAAGAGCAGCGTTTTGCGGCGCTCGAGCCATTTTCTGTGGCTCCAGGCACCGACACACTCCAGCGGGCCGCGCGCCGACTTGCCAATCGCACTCTGATATTGCAGCAGATGAAGGCGCAGCAGCAACTGGGTGGCATGGTCACGGATGAACAGGTCCAGAAAGCCCTGACCGATCTGCGTAATCACCTGCCAAAATGCAGGCAGTACCGCTGCGAGACAGCCGAAGGATGGAAGGCATTTCTCGCCGCGAACGATCTGACGGAAGACGAAGTCGTGACCCACTGGCGGCAGCGGCTCGCGATTCTGCGATTCATCGATCTGAGGTTTCGCAGCGGGCTTCGTATTTCAGATAAAGAAATCGAGGCGTACTACAAGAAGTCTGTTCTTCCGGTGTATGAGCGCCAGCATGAGAAACCGCCTGCGCTCAGCGAGATCTCGGAACGTATTCGGGAGGTCCTGTTGCAACAGCACGTCAACGGCCTGCTGCAGGATTGGCTCAAGAGCCTGCGCGATGAGGGCAGCGTGCAGATTCTCGATCCGGCCTACGGGCAAAGTTCAGGGAATCCGAATGCGGAGGACGACAATTGAGCACTCTGCCCGAGTCCGATCCGAAAGGCACGCTTTCTCCTGTGCCACGCCGCACGTTGTGGCGCCATTGGTGGAGGGTGTTACTCACCCTGGCCGTGCTGGCCGCGGTTATCGTAGGCGCAGCGGCATGGTACGCGAGCACGGCGCAATTTGAAAATCGCGTGCGCCAGGAGGTGATCTCGGTCCTGGAACGGGCTACGGGAGGCCGCGTCGAGCTTGGAGCCTTTCACTGGCGCGTGCTGCATCTTGAATTCGAAGCAGACAACCTCACCATCCATGGACTGGAGGCGGCGGGCGAAGCTCCGTATGCGCATGCCGACCGGATATTCGTGCGCGTGAAGATCCTTTCGTTCGTTCGCGCGAAGATTGGATTGAATTACCTTGAGGCCGATCACCCGGGGATTCACATCATCGTGTACCCGGACGGCTCGACGAATCAGCCCCGGCCGAAAGTCGCAAGCACGAATAACGAGTCGGTCACGGACACGCTCTTCGATCTGGCTGTGGATCGCGCTGAGGTGAACGACGGCGTGGCGCTCATCAACGAGCAGTCGATTCCGTTCAACCTCGCAGCGAATAATCTCGGCGTGACGGTAAAGTATGTCTCTCCGATTATTAAAATGGGGAAAGATCGCTACGTGGGAACGATCCATGTCGAGGACTTGACAGCGCAACGTGGCAAGGCGCCGCTCGTTCACTCGCACCTTGATCTACAGATGGACCTCGGGCGTAACCAGGCGAATTTGCAATCGTTTCGGTTACAAACTGGACGATCGCTGTTTGAGGGCAGCGCATCTCTGCAGGATTTTGCTAATCCACAATGGAAGACAGCCCTTCGCGGCAACGTCGACATCCGCGCCCTTCAGGCCATGGCGGAGATTCCCGGACTGGATAAGGGCAATGTCGAAATGCAGCTCACGGGGCAGGGAACGAAGACCACTTTCATCGTCGATGGCCAGGGAAAAGTAACGGACGGCACGTACCGAACGGGAACGATTCACCTGGTGGGCGTGAACGCGAAGGCCACAATTCACATGACCGAAGACGAGCTTGCCCTGACGAACGCGCAGGCGAAGCTGCCTGGTGGCGGCAGCGTGGATGGCACGCTGCGCATGATCCATTGGCTGAACAACCCGCCAGTGGCTTCTCCCGTGAAACCGACTGCAACTCGCGCGGAGCGGAAGGCCGCTGCGACAGCGCTGGCCAGCAGCCAGCCGCAAGGAATTGTGCGCGCGCGCATCAGTGGAATGACGGTGGAGTCGATCATGTCCGTCGTTTCGTCTCCGCAGTATCAGCACCTGGGCTTCGACACGAGGGTCGACGGTCCGGTGAATGTTGACTGGAAGGGCGACCCCGATGCGTATGTCACCGATGGGAGGCTCACGTTGACCGCTCCGGCGCATGCCGCTTCGGCATTAGTCCCGCTCCACGGGATTGTCGACGCGCAGTATGTGAACGCCAGCGGGATGGTGAACATTCGCAACTTCACCGCGCAGACTCCGGCGACGGAGCTGCATGTGACTGGCTCGCTGGGAGTTTATCCGATCACTCGCCCCTCCGCGATGCAGGTGGACCTTACCACGTCCAATCTCGGTGAGTTTGATCGCACGCTCACCACGCTTGGTCTTGCCGCGGGAGGCAAGACGGGAGCGCAGGCAATACCCGTGGCGTTGCGGGGTCAGGCAGCATTCCAGGGAACGATCACGCGCAGCATTCTGGTGCCCGATGTAAAGGGCCATCTAAGCGCGACAGACTTCGACGTGATCTACAGCTCTCTTCCCGCGGAAGAGCACATCGCGCGGGAGGCGGTCGAGAGTGTCAGCCAAGCCAGCCAGCGGGTAGAACACAGGATCCACTGGGATTCGCTGGACGCTCAGGCGGAGTACGCGCCAGAGCTGATTTCCGTCCAACAGGCCTCACTGGTGCGCGGCGCTACGACGATCCATGTATCCGGCACGGTGCACGCCCACCAGATCACGCCGCGTCATCTCGCTTTTGATGAAGACTCGGCCATTCAGGTGAACGCCAGCGTTCGAGCGGCAGCGCTCACCGATGTGCTGCAGACGGTGGGCGAGGATCTGCCCGTGACCGGCACAGTGAATCTCGATGTGCAAGCAAGCGGCCAGATCGACAACCTGAGCGGCGGCGGCCATCTTACCGTAACGGGTGGCGACATCTACGGCGAGCCTTACCGCAGCCTGAAAACCGATCTGCGATTCGCCGGAAGGGAGATCGACGCCACGCATCTCGTTCTTTCACAGAATGGCGGCAAGGTTACCGGCGATGGTGGCTACGACATCTCGGCCGAGTCCTTCCATTTCAAGGCACAAGGCACAGGGTTTGATCTAGCACATATCCAGCGGCTGAAAAATCCCAAATATCCAATCGGAGGTCAGTTCGCTTTTGAAGCACATGGCAACGGAACGCTGGAGAACCCGAACGTCGAGGCGAATCTTCATCTGTCACTCCTGAATCTCGCAGATAAGGCGGGAGGGAACATGGATGCAACCGCCCACATGCAGGGCGGCCTGCTCCTCGTTGATCTGAATGCGCATATGACGAATGCTTCCTTTCAGGTGCACGGACAGACGCAGCTGAGCGGCGATTATCAGACGAAGGCTCGCCTCGCGCTCGACAGCCTGGATGTAGACCCGATCCTGCAGACCTTGAGCGTGCACGGCGTAAGCGCCCACTCCTCGATTACGGGCACCCTTAATATCGCGGGGCCCCTGAAGCACCCACGCCAGCTCGGCGGCGATGCCACCATTGAGCAGTTTTCGCTTGCGTTGGGCGGAATTCCTCTCAGGACCGAAGGCGCTCTGCACGCGACGCTCATCAACGGCCGTCTACACCTCGACCCGTTTCATGTTGTCGGCGACGACACCGACCTGCATGCGCAGGGCTCGGTCGGGGTTCTGGACGATTCGCGGGACCTGGACCTGCATGGAAACGGCTCCATCAACATGAAGCTGGCCCAGACGCTGGACACTGACATTACATCGTCGGGCCATGTGGACTTCAATGTGGATGCGGGCGGTACCTTCCAGCGTCCGAGCCTGACCGGTCAGGTGAAGTTCACAAACGTCGCGATGGCGCTCCTGGATTTTCCGAATGGCTTAAGCCAGATGAACGGCACTCTGGCCTTCGATCAGGATCGTCTGGATGTGAAGGATCTGACGGCTGTGAGCGGCGGCGGAAAGCTGCAGCTGGGTGGCTTCATCACCTACCAGCAGGGGTTGTACGGCGATCTGACCGCGACCGCCAAAGACGTCCGCATCCGCTATCCGCAGGGTGTGAGCTCGATGGCGGACGCCAAATTGCGCCTGCAGGGTACACAGAGTTCGCTGCTGTTAAGCGGCAATGTGACCATCACCAGGTTCGTGATAGGCAGCGATCTCGACCTTGCCGCATTGAGTTCTCCTGGCGGTGTCACCCTCCCACCCGATCCGAATTCGCCCTCCAGTCACCTTCGTCTCGACATCCACATCGTATCCGCGCCCCAGCTTGACTTCCAGAACTCCTACGCAAAGCTGGCCGGCGACGTCGATCTGCGGGTTCGTGGCACCCTCGCTCAGCCGTCGCTGCTAGGGCACATTGCGAGTACGGGAGGCAGCGCCACCTTCGCCGGGACAAAGTATGAACTGCAGCGCGGTGACATCTATTTCACCAACCCCGTCCGCATTGATCCACTCATCGATCTGACGGCGACGGCCCATGTCGAGGACTACGACATCACCATCGCCATGAATGGAACCCCTTCGAAGCTGACGCCTACTTTCCGCTCCGAGCCTCCCTTGTCGGAACAGGATATCTTCGGACTGCTGGCCATGGGACGTACACAGGAAGAGCAACAGATCTATTCGCAACAGCAGCAGGCGGCAGGGGTGAACTCGACGGCAGACGCCCTGCTGGGCGGGGCGCTGAACGCCACCGTCAGCAGCCGGATCCAAAAACTCTTTGGCGGTGGCAGCGTCAAGATCGATCCAAGTTACGTGACCGGCACAGGCAACGCCTCCGCCCGCATCACCGTCGAGGAGCAGATTGGGAAGAACGCCACGGCTACGTATGCGACCAACATCAACTCGACGCAGGAGCAGCTGATCCAGGGTCAGGTGAATCTCACACAGAATGTGTCCGTGCTGGCGGTGCGCGACGAATCAGGCGTTTTCAGCCTGATCTTCAAGATTCGCAGGCGTTACAAATAGGGCCACGGCATTCAAACTATCTCGGCCAAGATTGCATCCCATGAAGAACTTGAGGCATGATGCCGATACGAGAAGTCCGGAATTACATCCCAACCACGTCCAGACGGGTTCGCCGGCAACAAGCCAGGAGGGTTTTGCGGTGAGAAAGACGAAACGCAGTCTGAGTCCAGTTTTTGTTGTCTTAATGTTGTTAGGCGGGTCTGCCGCGGTATCCCGGCACGCAATCGCTGCGGCCCAAAGTCCGGATGACAACAATATTCGTGCCGAGATCATGAATAAGGCGCTGAATAAATCGCAGTTCAAGAACATTCAGGTCACGGTGCAGAACAGTGTGGCAAAGCTCACGGGGACCGTCGACGTCTTCTCCCAGAAGGAAGACGCCGACAAGAGGGTGCATAAGGTCAAGGGCGTTACTGCCGTCGACAATGAGATTGAAGTGGCTGGCCCTGAGATCTCGGATGCGGAACTCCAGAACAAGCTGGTGAGAGCGATTTCGCTCGATCGAGTCGGCTATGGCACTACCGCCTTTAACGCCATCAGCGTCAACGTCGCCAATGGAGCAGTCACGCTGGGCGGTACGGCTTACGGTCCGGTGGACGCCGATTCGGCTGTGGCTGTGGCTTCCAATACCAAAGGTGTGAAAGATGTCATCAACGAAATCCGAATCGACCCGGTTTCACCCATGGATGATCGGATACGCCGAGCGGTCTATCGCGCTGTTTACGGGTTTCCCTCGCTGAACCAGTACGCGATTGATCCCGCGCAACCCATCCGTATTTCGGTGCAGAACGGCAACGTCACGCTCTACGGAGTCGTCAACCGTCAGGCGGACAAAGATGCGGCGGGCATTCGCGCCAACGGGGTGTCCGGGGTATTCAAGGTGACAAACCTGCTGCAGGTCGCAGGCCAGCCGTCTCAAAAGTGAGTAAAGGCAGCCATTAGGGATTAGCAATTGGGGATTAGCAAACGGAAGCCTGCCCATGTGCGATGCCGAGCCTTTTCTGGATCATGAATTATCGCTAACAAGTAAAGGCTGATAGCTAGCAGCTAATGGCTAGCAGCTAATGGCTGCCTTTACACTGGGAGCATGGCCTTCCTTCGCAGCATCGGCGCAACGCTGGAGATGATCAAGTGGGAACACTCGATCTTCGCGCTGCCTTTCGCGCTCACCGGCGCCATGCTCGCCGCGCATGGTCTGCCGCGTCCGATCCAGATTTTCTGGATCATCGTGTGCATGGTGACCGCGCGCTCGGCTGCCATGGCTTTCAATCGCTGGGCCGACGCGTCGCTCGATGCCGCGAATCCCCGCACCCGGTCCCGCGCCATCCCTGCCGGCGCGCTGACGCGCCCCTTCGTCGCCGGCTTTACCTGTGCCATGGCTGCTCTCTTTGTGCTCGCAGCCGGCCAGTTGAACCGTCTCACGCTCCTGCTCTCGCCGGTGGCGCTGGCAGTGATCCTGATCTACTCCTACACCAAGCGCTTTACGCGCTGGTCACATCTGGTGCTGGGCATCGCTCTGGGAATTGCTCCGGCCGCGGCGTGGATCGCCGTGCGCGGTTCGCTCGACGCGCGCATTCTTATCCTCACTCTTGCCGTTATGTTCTGGGTTGCCGGATTCGATCTACTCTATGCCTGCCAGGACGCGGGGCACGACCGCGATGCCGGACTGTTCAGCGTGCCTTCGACGTACGGAGTGTGCGCGGCCTTTTGGATTGCCCGCGCAATGCACCTCACCATGATCGCGCTGCTGGTCTGGCTGGTGCGCATTTTTGCCCTCGGGCCTGCGGCTCTGGTTGGAGTTGGCGTGGTCGGCTCCCTGCTGCTGTACGAGCATTTGATTGTGTCGCCGCGTGACCTCCGCCGCTTGAACGCGGCTTTTTTCACGATGAATGGCGTAATCTCTGCCGTCTTCTTTCTGTTTGTCGCAGTGGATTTATTGCTTCGCCGGTAAGCGACCAAGAAGTGGTGCAAATAAAAGAGCCCACGGCAAATTCCGCGGGCTCTCGTTTCTCCCTTGTAGCTTAGTGGAGGGAAATTGCTCAGGCCGGACGGCGCTCTCTGATCCGATCGTTCTCTCTGGCTTCGTCAATCCGATCGTTTACCTTGTCCTTGATGTTCTGAACAGTGTTAACGACGTTCTGCCGTGCGTTCGAAGCGCTCTGCTCGCTCTCATGCTTGTGGCGGTCGGTCGCCTCCTGGGCTGCATTCTTGACGTTGCCCCAGGTTTCCTTGGCGGCGCCCTTTACCTGATCGGCGACACCCTGGTTCGCCATTCCCTGGTTTCCAATCGCTTCTCCAACCTTCTCTTTAACCTTGCCGGTCACTTGATCGACTTTTCCGCTTACCTGGTCCTTGTTCATGACACTACCCCTGTGTGGTGTATGACAGAGCCGTCGTACCAGCGCTCTGTCTGTTGTCGTGCGTTGTTGTCAAAGGGCCGCTCGCCGCCCACTGATAAGCTGGATCAACAACACTACGAGCGCCAATACCAGCAGTATGTGGATATATGCCCCAATTGCGTGGAAACTGACCAGACCCACAAGCCACAGCACAAGCAGAATTACGAAAATTGTCCACAGCATGACGGTTCGTCCTCTTCTTTCGTTCCGCGATTCACTGCTTACAGAGTGGTAAGGTGCACAGCAATCCAATAGGGTTGCCGTACAATCGAAAATTTGAGGTTCGAAGCGCGCAATGCACATCGCCATTCAGGGTGAGCCAGGCTCATTCAGCCACGAAGCGGCACTGAAATTCTGCCCGGAGGCAACCATTCTCGCGTGTGCCTTGTCGCCTGAGGTTTTCTCCGCAGTGGGGGAAGGCCGCGTGGATGCGGCCGTGATTCCGATCGAGAATTCGCTGGCCGGATCGGTCGTCGAACACTACGATCTTCTCCTCACTCACGATGTTTCGGTCGAGCGCGAATTGTTGCTGCGGATTCGCCATAACCTGATCGCCGTACCGGGCAGCAGCATCAACCAGATTCATCGTGTGTATTCGCACCCCGTCGCGCTCGCGCAGTGCCGCCGTTTCCTCGAGCAGCATCCGCAGATCGAGGCCATCCCGTTCTACGACACCGCGGGCAGCGTGAAGCAGCTCGTGGAGTTGCGCGACCGTTCCTCAGCGGGAATTGCCAGCGCTCAGGCGGCGATTCACTATGGCGGAGAAATCCTCGCCGCCGAGATCGAGGACAATCCGGAGAACTACACGCGGTTTTTTCTGGTCCGGCGCCGGCAAGAGGTTGCGGTCGATACCGCGGCGGACAAGGTAAGCCTGGCGTTCACGGTTGAGAATCGTCCCGGAACCCTGGTGGCCGCGCTGCAAATCTTCGCGAATCAGGGAACGAATCTGACGAAGATTGAGTCCCGCCCCGTGCATGGCAAGCCGTGGCAGTACGTGTTCTATGCCGACTACCAGCTCTCGACGCCGAATTCGGCCGATGCGGCGTGGAGCATGCTGGCCCGGCACTGTTCAATGGTCAAGGAACTGGGCCGGTACCGTTCCGGGAAGAGGGAAGGCTGAGGGCATCAACCTTGCGATGAAGTTGCCGATGAACTCTGGGTCTGGAACCCAGGCTTCATCGCAATACGCAGGTGGATCCTACGGAGCAGAAAGGGGCCTTTTCGTAACGCAGGAATGAGAGATCATGAGTTAAGTTATTGAAAGCTAAACGATTGGGTGGGGATCTCTAAGAATCTTGCGACCATATTAGATGTGTAGCGTCTAATATCTAATAATTTGATAAGAAGGCACTCAATGGCAAGCGATTTCCTAAGCGAGATTCACCCGGGTACCACCAGAAAGCGCGACGAAAACGGCGGAGGCAAGTCCCTGCCGGTGCTTCCTGTTCGCGATACCGTATTGTTTCCCCACGCCGTACTGCCCCTGACTGTGGGCCGCGAAAGTTCCATCCAGCTGATCCAGTCGCTCGGAGACGAGAAGACGATCGTGGTGGTGGCGCAGCGCGATGCGCGCATGGACGCGCCGCAACCCAGCGATCTGCATGCCTACGGCACGCTTGCGACCGTGCATAAGGTCGTCAAAATGCCGAACCAAAGTCTGTTTGTCTTTACCGAAGGCACGGAGCGCGTGAAGCTTGGCATGTTCTCGCAGATCGAGCCCTTCATGACGGCTTCAGTCGAGCCCGTTCCTGAAATCATTCCCGAAAAGGGCCCCGAGAACGAGGCGCTGCAGCGAAACGTCTTGTCTGAATTCCAGCAGATTGTTACCTCGTCGCCGACATTGTCCGACGAGTTGCAGACGATCGCCATGAATATCGAGGAGCCCGGCCGGCTGGTCGACTTCATCGCGTCGTCGCTGCCGTTTCTGGCTACGACCGACAAGCAGGAACTGCTCGAAACGCCTGATGTGAGTGCACGACTGGAACGGATTAACAAGCACCTCGCCAAGGAACTCGAAGTTCAGCAGCTTCGCAACAAGATACAGTCCGAGGTGCAGGACCAGGTACAGCAATCGCAGCGGGACTACTATCTGCGCGAGCAGATGAAGGCCATACAGAAAGAGCTCGGCGACGCCGACGAAGGCCAGAAGGATATCGAAGAGCTGCGCGAGAAGATCGAAGCTGCCGGCATGCCGGAGGAGACGAAGAAAGAGGCTCTCAAGGAGCTGAACCGCCTCTCACGCATGTCGCCCATGGCCGCCGACTACTCGCTCACGCGCAATTACATCGAATGGCTCGCCGTGCTGCCGTGGTCGAAGTCGTCCGGCAGCGAAGTCGACATCGTGAAGGGCAAGCAGATTCTCGACGAAGACCACTACGACCTGAAGAAGGTCAAAGACCGCATTCTGGACTACCTCTCTGTCCGCCGTCTCAAGCCGGATATGAAGGGGCCGATCCTGTGCTTCGTCGGACCTCCGGGCGTCGGCAAGACCTCGCTCGGCCGGTCGATTGCCAAAGCGCTGGACCGAAAGTTCCAGCGCATTTCGCTCGGCGGCATGCATGACGAGGCCGAGATTCGCGGCCATCGCCGGACCTACATTGGAGCGCTGCCCGGCCAGATCATCCAGAACCTGCGCCGTGCCGGCACCAACGATCCTGTCTTCATGCTCGATGAGATCGACAAGCTGGGCCGCGATTTCCGCGGCGATCCGTCCTCGGCGCTCCTCGAGACGCTGGACCCGGAACAGAACAACACGTTCCGCGACAACTATCTCGACCAACCCTTTGACCTGTCGAAGGTGCTCTTCATCTGCACCGCGAACCAGCTCGACCCGATCCCGGCGCCTCTGCTCGACCGCATGGAGATCATCGAGCTGCAGGGATACACGGAAGAGGAGAAGTCGCATATCGCCTTCCGCTACCTGATCCCGCGGCAGATCAAGGAAAACGGCATCCAGGCGGATAATATCGAGTTCCCTGCGGACTCGATAGGCTACATCGTGCGCCACTACACGCGCGAGGCGGGTGTCCGCAAACTTGAGCAGCTTATCGGCACCGTCTGCCGCAAGCAGGCCCGCCGGATCGCCGAGGGTCATACTGACAAACTTGTCGTCACCCGCGAGATCATTCAGGAGTTCCTGGGCGGCATCAAGGTTCGCGTGGACACCGAGATCGCCGAGCGCACCAAGCGTGCAGGCGTGGCCGTTGGTCTTGCCTGGACGCCTGCCGGCGGCGACATCCTGTTCATCGAAGCCAACCGCATGAAGGGGAAGGGCGGCTTCAAGATGACGGGTCAGATCGGCGAGGTTATGCAGGAGTCGATGCAGGCCGCGCTCACCTGGGTCCGCTCTAACGCCACGTCGCTCGGGCTGACGGAAGACTTCACCAACGACACGGATATTCACATCCACGTGCCGGCGGGAGCAATTCCGAAGGATGGTCCCTCAGCGGGCGTGACGATGGCGACGGTGCTGGTTTCGCTCATGACCGACAAGCCGGTTCGTCCGCTGACTGCCATGACCGGTGAGATCACGCTCAGCGGAAACGTGCTCCCTGTCGGCGGCATTAAGGAGAAGTTTCTCGCCGCCAAGCGCGCCGGAGTCAAAGACGTAATCCTGCCCGCCGAGAACCGCCAGAACGTGGAAGAAGACCTGATGCCCGAGCAGATTGCCGGCGTCAACATCCACTACGCCAGCCGGATCGAAGATGTCCTGGTCGTCGCGCTGCCGAAAACTGAGGCAGAGGAGAAGAAGGACGAGCAGGTGAGGGAAGAAGTTCTCGAGCACGCGAGTGCCTGAGACAAGATGGCCGCTCGGAAAACCATCCGTGCGGCCAGTATTGTGTTAGCCCCCGACTTCGGCTCATGCTAACGATCGGCCATTCCACGCTCCGCATTGAGACATTTCTCGCCATCCTGCGCGAGAATGGTGTGCGCGTGCTGGCCGACATCCGGAGCATTCCCAAATCCCGGCACAATCCTCAGTTCGCGCAGGAGAATCTTGCTCCCGCGCTGGACGGCGCCGGTATCGAATACCGCTGGCAGAAGTCCCTAGGCGGTTTGCGCCACGCCCGTAAGGACTCCATCAACACTGGCTGGCGCAACGCCAGCTTTCGCGGATACGCCGACTACATGCAGACGGCGGAGTTTGCGGCCGCCGTCGACGAATTGCTCAGCGCCGGTCCCCACCAGCACATGGTGTTGATGTGCGCCGAAGCTGTGCCCTGGCGCTGCCATCGCTCGCTGGTGGCCGACGACCTCACCGTCCGCGGCATTCCCGTCGAGCACATCTACTATGACACTGCTGGCAAAAGTCGCCGCGAGCCGCACAAGCTGACGCCGTTTCTTCGCGTGCAGGAGCGTCTCTGGTATCCCGCCGAAGACGATCTTTTTGCTACGCTTCCGCCGGCGCCGGAATCGCCGGAGCCGCCAACTGTTTCCTCATCGGCTGCAGCCTCCAGTAAGTCAGCGAGCGCCAGATCCACTCAAAAGGTCCGAACTGGAAGTGGTCGAGCCACCAAGGCGAAATAATAAGCTGCGCGGTCCAGATCGCCAGCACGATGCCGAACTGACCGGCCCGGCTCACTTTGCCGAAGAACCCCAGCCCCCATCCGTAAAACAAAAACGTGCACACGATGGTATGCGTCAGGTAGTTGGTGAACGCCATCCGGCCCACCGCACCCAGCCGCCGCCGCACCCCGGGTAGCCATTCTTTCTGGCAGATGAGCATCACCAGCCCGATCCAGAAGAGACAAACTAGGTAGCTTGCCCAGTAGTTGTACTGGAAGTCGAGAAAGAAGCTCTGGCGGAGATCCCAGTGATGGGAAAACTCCTCGTGCACGCCGAAGGCGATGATGGGAATGCCCACGAAGAGTCCGAGCCCGATGAACCAGCCATAAACTCGCGCCGGCGCCCGCGCGCTGAACACACCCAGCTTGAACAGCCCCATGCCCACCAGCATCAGCCCATAGGCGCGCCAGAAAGCCAGAAAGATATTCCCTTGGATCTGATTGCCGAGATTCTCGATGGCCCGCGCTTTCTCCTCGCCCAGCCAGCCGGCGCGGTGCACCGCAAGGTCCTTCGCAAGGTCTGCCTGCGAGGGCATCCACATGGTCTCGCGCATTTGATCAACTGACTTCTTCGGCCAGTAGGGCATTGAGACGTAACTTCCCACAAAAAGCGCGGACGACACCGCCGTAAAAAGCAGTCCGGAGATGATCAGCGTCCTGGGCCGCCATTTGCGCGACAGGTAGGCTACCATCCCGCTCAACGCGTAGGTGAAGAGTATGTCTCCGGTCCACAGCAGATAGCCGTGCAGGCATCCGAAGAGGGCCAGCCATCCCATGCGCCGGTAGTGGATTGGCCCGGATCGCCGTCCCGATGCTTCGATCCGGCTGGTCATCAGGAGAACACCTGCTCCGAAGAGCATCGAAAAGATGGACATGAACTTCAGGTCGGCGAAGAGCATGCAGACATACCAGACAGCGTAATTCAGCCCGTGGAGATCGCCGTATGCCGTCGGATTTAAATACGCCTGCCCGATCATGGAGAAATCCTGGATATTCATAGCCAGGATTCCCAGCAGCGCCACGCCGCGCATCACGTCGATCGACTGGATGCGCTCTTTTGCGGTCACAGGCCCGGCGGAAACAACGGGCAAGGCGGCGGGATTTGTCACGGATTCCTCCTGTATCGACTCTCGCAGTCTACCGCCGCTCGCGTCTGGTACCGAAGTGACACTTGTCAGCAAAATGAACAAGAATCCACCACACGACCCGGAGCCGGGTCCGACTCTGGTTCGTCTAAGGAATGGGTATTCTCTAGATAGCATGCGTGTACGTGTCCTCTTCTTCGGCGTCCTCAACGACCTGATTCCAGCACAACCCGGCGAACTCGACCTGCCCGATGGAACTACCGTAGCGGCACTGCTCGACCATTATCGTCATCACGGCACAAATCACAACGCCGTCTGGTCGTCGCTCGCGGTCGCGGTGAATCGTGAATATGTAACCGAGTCGCGTCTTTTGAAGGACGGCGACGAAGTGGCTCTGCTGCCGCCGGTCAGCGGCGGCGCGCCTGACCCCGACGCGCGCGTCTCACTTGTACACCAGCGTATCGATGCCCATACCACCGTTACCGGCCTAGAACGGCCCGAAGACGGCGCTCTCGTCATCTTCGACGGCATGGTACGCAATCACTCGCGCGGCCGCCGCACGCTGTATCTGGTTTACGAAGCCTACGAAGAAATGGCGCTCACGCAGATGCGCGAGCTGGCCTCCAGAGCGCGGGCCGACTTCGCCATCCGCGACGTTGCCATCGTGCATCGCCTTGGCCGGATCGAGATAGGAGAGAGCAGCGTGCTGATCGCCGTGGCATCCGCGCACCGGGCAGCTGCTTTTGACGCCTGCCGCTGGCTCATCGACACGCTCAAGAAGACGGTGCCCATCTGGAAGAAGGAGCATTTCGAAGACGGAGCCGTCTGGGCCGATGGTGAGCCGTTTCCCGCGGAGATCGCGAAGTGAAGCGTCTCTCGATTCTTGCCCTCTCGATTCTTGCCGCCCCAGCCCTGATCTGGTCGCAGCAGGCGCCGCCGATTCGCGTCGATGTGCACCTGGTCAATGTCTTCGTGAATGTGACGGACGCCGCCGGTGCGCCAGTGCCCGGGCTTACTCAGGATGACTTCTGCCTCAATGAAGACGGGCATGCTCAGAAGATTGCCTACTTCGAGCGCGACACAGGAATGCCGCTTTCGGTCGTCCTGGCTATCGACACCAGCGGCAGCACGCACAAAGATCTGTGGGTCGAGAAGAGCGCGGCGCACAACTTTGTTCACGCGCTGATGCGGCCCGTGGATCAGCTCGATCTGATGGATTTCAACTCCGACGTGCGCGAGGTGGTACCGTTCACCAACAACGTTCGCCGCATCGACTCGGGGCTTGAGGATCTCTCGACCGGGCCGGCCACCGCGCTTTATGACGCAATTTACCTTGCCTCCCAGAGTCTCGCGCGACGGCGGGGACGCAAGGTGCTGGTGGTCATTTCAGACGGCGGCAACACCGTGAAAGGGGTGGACTATTCGCAGGCGCTGGAACAGGCCCGGCGCGGCGAAGTGATGCTGTACAGCATCATCGATCTGCCGATCGTAGCCGACGCCGGACGCGAAACCGGAGGCGAACACGCGTTGATTACGCTTTCTGAGGAGACGGGCGGCAAATACTACTACGCCGACGAGGGAAATCTGGAGCAGGCTTTCAAGAAAGTCTCCGAAGACCTGCGGACGCAATATCTGCTCGGCTACTATCCCAGCCATCGCCTCACAGATTCGCCGTTCCGGACGATCTCAGTGACGCTCAGCAAGCCGCCGGTGGCCAAAGGGCCATATGCGATCCGTCATCGCACCGGGTACTACGCCAATCCCGGACAATAGATACGGACAGTAGCTACTCGGGCGGCGCCGGAGGATTCGGCTGCGGCGCCTGCTGTTGGGTTGTATCGTCCTTTTTGCCGCCGAAGATCCGGCTGAAGAAGCCTCGCTTCTTTTTGGTCTGCTCTGTTTCCTCGCTCGGCTGGGTCCGTACGATCGCCGAGTTGCTCGTGGGCGTGGCGGGAGTCAGCAAAGGGGATGGCGGCACGGCCTGTGTAGTCGGCACCTGGGCCGGCGTCGAAGGCTTCTCGCCCAGCCCGAAGATTCTTTGGAAGAGGTTGCGCTGGTCGCCGCCCGCGTGGTCGCAGGTGTCCGTGGGCTGCGTTCCGTCGAGGAAGGCCGCGTAATAGTCGTCGGGGCAGCTCGCGTCCGCCAGCAGATTCGTCGCCTTATCGAGGCGGACCTGGACAACCCCCGAGGGCGGAACGAAGTCTCGGGTATCGGAGTACTGAGGCAACGCCACGGCACGCTTCATGAACTCGGCCCAGATGGGCGCGGCGGCGTGAGCGCCCTCAATCTTGATGTCGCTGTAGTCGTCGTTACCCACCCATACCACGCAGATGAGGTTGCTGGTGAACCCGGCAAACCATGCGTCGTGCGAGGTTCCGGTTTTTCCGGCAGCCGGCGCGGTAAAGCCGAGACGCCGAACCACGGAGCCCGTTCCGCCGTTTAGTACATTCTGCATCAGGTTGAGGGTAAGGTAGGCGGCGCGCGGATCGAGCACAGGCCGGGTGGCGGGCGTGTAGTCGTTCATCACGTCACCGTTGCTGCTTCGCACAGAAGCCAGCATCCACGGATCGATCTTGACGCCGCTGTTGGCGAAGACGGTATACGCACCCGACATATCGAGCGGCGTTGCATCGTATGCTCCGATAGCCATCGCCGGCGTGCCGCGAGCCGACTTGATACCGGCATCGCGCGCCAGTGATGCGACGTTGTTGTAGCCCACCATGGAGGCCAGCTCGATGGTAGCGTTGTTCAGTGAATGCATCAGCGCTTCCCGGGCCGTGACCTCTCCCCGATACTGACCTTCAAAATTTCGCGGCGAGTAGGTCTGGTCTCCAGCGAAGGTAAACGTAGTCTGCTCGTCCTTGAGAATGGTTACCGGCGTGAAGGTGGCGCTGGTGCCGTCCGGACCATTGAGCTGGGAGCCGGCCAGGCTGGTGTTGAAAGCTGCCGCGTAAACAAAGGGCTTGAAGATGGATCCCGTAGGCCGGTGCGAGACAGCGTGGTTGAACTGGCTCTGCCCATAGTTGCGTCCGCCGACCAGCGCCAGCACCTGACCGGTGTGCGGATTGAGCGCGATCAGCGCAACCTGGGGATAAATGATCGGCGTATCGTCTCCCGCTTTCACGCGGCGCTCGTGCAGCTCCTCGACCTGCTTGTCCACGCCCTTCATGCCCTCTTCGACCGCCGCGGTGGCAGCGCTCTGTAGCTGAGGATCGAGCGATGTATAAATGCGCAGGCCCTGCTGGTTGTATTCGCCCTCGCCCAGTCGCTGTGCCAGTTGTTCGCGGACCAGGTCGACGAAGTAAGGCGCCTCGCCCGCGTCCACGGCTCCCGGAACGACGTTGAGAGGCGCGGCCTTGGCCTGTTCGGCTTCATCTTTGGTGATCGCCCCCGTCTCGACCATCGAATCGAGGACGAGATTGCGGCGCGCGGTGGCCCGCTCCGGGTGCCGATATGGATTGAGGCGGCTGGGGCTCTGAATCAGCCCGGCGAGCAGGGCGCACTCAGGCAGGGTAAGCTGGCGGACATCTTTCCCGAAATAAGCCTGCGCGGCCTCTCCAAAGCCGTTGATCGAAAAGCTGCCGCGCTGCCCGAGAGGCACCTGGTTGGCGTACATCTCGAAGATTTTCTGCTTCGAGAAGCGATGCTCAAGCTGAAACGTAATGACGATCTCGAGGAACTTGCGCTTGAACCGCTTTTCCGGGGTCAGGAAGAAGCCGCGCGCCAGCTGCATCGTCAGCGTCGAGCCGCCTTCCATGTAGGTGTGACGATGACTGAGATCGTTGCGCAGAGCACCGATAAGCCGAATATAGTCCACACCGCCGTGATTAAAGAACCGGCGATCTTCGATGGCAGTGACAGCGCCGACAACGTTGCGCGGCAGCTCGTCGTAGGTCACGAGGCGGCGCTTGCTTCTGTTCTGGTCAGAGAGATCGGTGATAAGCAGCGGTTCAAGTTCGTAGGCGGCAAGTTGCTGACCTTTATCACCTGTAATCTGCGAGATGGCTCCGTTATCTAAAGTAATGGTTGCGCTCTCCGGGGCGTGATACGACTCCGGCCCGGGATGGATGGTGATGCTCTCAGGACCGGCCGAATAGGAGCCGATCGCGGCATTCTTGCCGTCGCCTTCGCTCGAGTATCCTGCGGTGCGCAGCTGCTGGGCGATGTACTGCACCGTGAACTTCTGTCCTGGCCGCAGTTCGGAAGGTGCGCCATAGATTTTCGCCGTAGCCGCAAAGAGCGGCTTCTCCAGGCGCTCGTCAACAATGCGCTGGTATTTGAAGTAATAGAAGCCGAAGACGCAGGCGAAGATGAGAAAAACACCGGCGACAGCAAGGCCTGCGAATACAAGCAGTTGGCGGCCAAGCGCGGCTTGCCCGGCGGGGCCGGCGAATTTAATTTTTACAGCCAAATCGAACGTCTCTTTCTTATTTTAATTGTTTCAGGAGCAAGACTCTCCGGCAACACCGAGGGGAACGGTTGGTCACTTTACTTAAGACGTTCAGATGCATCTTTCAGCGCAACCGACGCACCCGGGATTCTCAACGGGAGTGACAAACCGGGTGCCTCGCTCTTCGTTCTGATTCTAGTTCTCTGCACTACCTGCCCGTCTTAACCCTCATCACGTTCGCAACTTCCGCAATCGCGATATCTTCGCTCGACGCCGTTCCGCGCGTAACCATCTCCACTTTCCCCTCGGCGGTCTTCTTCCCGACGTTGATGCGGTAGGGGATACCCACCAGGTCGGCGTCCTTAAACTTGACGCCTGCTCGCTCGTCGCGGTCGTCCAGCAGCACGTCGAATCCGGCTGCCTCCAGCGCTTCAGCGACCCCGGTCCCGGCAGCCAGCAAATTCTGGTCGGAGGCATTCGTAATCGTCACCACCACGTCAAACGGCGCAATCGCCGGAGGTAGCCAGAAGCCGTTCGCATCGTTATTCTGCTCGATGGACGCCGTCAGGATGCGCTCGATGCCGATCCCGTAGCAGCCCATGGTCGGGATCACTTCCTTGCCGTTTGGATCAAGGACGCGGGAGCCCATGCCCTCCGTGTAGCGCTGTCCCAGCTTGAAGATGTGCCCGACCTCAACCGCCTTCCCGATCTTCAACGGGCTCCCGCACACCGGGCATCCCTCGCCCTCGAGAGCGTTGCGAATATCCGCAGCTATGGTCCATGTGAAGTCGCGGCCCGGCGTGACATTGCGGAAGTGGTAGTCCAGCTTGTTGGCCCCCGCGACCATGTTCTCGCGCCCTTCGAGGCTCTTGTCGAGGATCACGCTCACATCGCCGTCATGAAGGCTCTTCGCAACCTTCAGCCCGATCGGCCCCAGATAACCCGCAGGCCCGCTCAAGTATTTCTCCAACTCCTCGGCTACCATCGGCCGTAGTTCATTCGCCTTTACCAGCCCCGCCAGCTTCGTCTCATTCACGCTATGGTCGCCGCGCAGAAAGGCCACCACCGGCTCCCACCTAGCCTTTTTGCCGTCGCGAACCTCCGCCATATACGCGACCGTCTTGATATCCTGCGCTGGAGAAATCTGGAAGAACTCCGCCACATCCGCGATAGAAGCTTTCCCCGGAGTGTGAACCAGCTCCGGCTTCCCGTCGCCCGTGGGCGCAAGCTCGGTGATCGGCGCGAGTTGCGATGTTGCTTTCTCGAGATTCGCCGCGTAGTCGCCATTTGGACAGCTCACGATCAGGTCCTCGCCCGCGTCCGTGTACACCATGAACTCCTGCGACTGCGACCCGCCCATGGCTCCCGAGTCGGCCTCGACTGCGACAAAGCTCAGGCCGCAGCGAGTAAAGATGTTGCGATAGACCTGATCGTGCTTCGTGTAACTTACGTCCAGCCCGGCGGCATCGATATCGAAGGAGTAGCTGTCCTTCATGATGAACTGGCGCACGCGCAGCAGGCCCGCCTTGGGGCGCGGCTCATCGCGAAACTTTGTCTGGATCTGGTACCAGATCTGCGGTAACTGCTTGTAGCTGCGCAGTTCCTTGCGCGCGAGGTCCGTCATGACTTCCTCGTGCGTCATGCCCAGGCAGAGCCATGTGCCCTTGCGGTCCTGCAGTCGAAACATGTTCTGGCCCATCCCCGTCCAGCGTCCACTCTCTTCCCACAATTCGGCGGGATGGATGGTGGGCAGCAGGAACTCCTGCCCGATCGTGTCCATTTCCTGGCGCACGATGTCAACGATTTTGTTGATCGACCGCTGCCCGAGAAAAAGATACGAGTAGATCCCCGCGCCCAGTTGACGGATGTATCCGCTGCGGAGAAGGAACTTATGGCTGGCGACTTCGGCGTCCGCCGGAGCCTCGCGAAGGGTGGGGATAAAGAGCCGGGACCAGCGATGCATTGCGTGCGGGGTGTCTTTCCTGCCGCGATCTGCTCCGCGGACTTTGGGTTTGACTGTACAGTTTTCATTCTAAATGTTTGGGCTATTGTGGTGTCGCTGATGATTTGTGCTCCTACCGTAAACTTTCTTTGGCACACATGGGAGCATGTTGAACGCCTGTATGAGATTTGGTGATGGCCGCGTGGAGGCCGCGAGTCAGTAGTAATTTGGTGATGTCTTCCGTTCGCGACGATGAACAAGGCGGGTTCAGTGAAATCACTCTGGATGACAACTTGGATGAAGCGTCTGGGCCTCGGCGTCTGTCTGCTCTCTCTGTTTTGCGTCGCGGCGTGGCCGCAGGCTGCGCTCCCTAAAGCCGTTTCAGCCAGTGCAGTCCCGGCTCAACCGGAGGCCCCGAAGGATTCTCTGGGTCGCGCGACGCCCCGCGGAACGGTTCTGGGATTTCTGACCGCCGCCCGGGACAAGAACTACGACCTTGCAGCGGAGTACCTGAACACTCACCTGCATGGCAAGGCTGCCGCGGATCTCGCTCAAGAGCTCTCCGTCGTCCTGGACCAGCGCCTGCCGGCTCGACTGGGTCAACTCAGCGACAACCCGGAGGGCTCGCAATCAGATCCGCTCAATCCCAACCGGGAACTGGTGGGAACCATCACCAGCAGCAACGGCAACGTTGATATCGTGCTGGAGCGTGTGGATCGATCGAAATCCGACACCATCTGGCTATTTTCGAGCAAAACCCTGGAATCCATCCCTGACGTGTACGCGGATCTCGATGTCGTTTCCGCGAATGAGATTCTTCCCGGATTCCTGGTAAACACGCAGATAGCAGGCATAAAGCTATATGAACTAATCGCCGTTCTGGTGGGCCTTCCTCTCATCTACCTGTTTGCCACGTTGCTGAACCGGCTGATCAGCCCACTTGCCGGGGGGGTGCGCCGCCGCGTGAGCAAAAGGGCCGATCTCCCCGATCCCCAGGTCTTGCCCGGGCCCCTTCGGATTCTATTGATTGCCATTGTGATCCGGTGGGGAATGTCGATCGTCGGTCTGCCTTTATTGGCGCGCCTTTTCTGGTCCAGTGCAGCGGCAGTCATGACAGTCGCTGCGATCGTGTGGATCCTGATTCTGCTGAACAGTCGTGCCGAGAGATACTTTCACGTCCTTCTCCGTAAACGCAACCTCGCGGGAACTGTTTCCGTACTCCGCCTCGGGCGACGGATCGTCGATGTCTTGCTTGTCTTCGCCGGTGCGCTGGTAATCCTGCACATCTTCGGTGTAAAGGTCACTGCCGCGCTGGCAGGCCTCGGTGTCGGCGGTATCGCCGTTGCCCTCGCTGCGCAAAAGACTCTGGAAAATGTCATCGGCGGCGTTTCTCTGATCTTCGATCAGGTGGTGCGCGTGGGAGACTCTTTGAAGGTGGGCGATACCACGGGCACGGTTGAGGAAGTCGGCCTCCGTTCCATACGCATCCGTACTCTCGACCGGACCGTAGTGAGCGTTCCTAACGGCCAGATCGCAACCATGAGCATCGAGACGTATTCTGCGCGCGATAAGTTCTGGTTCCATCACTTGCTCGGCCTGCGCTACGGAACCACAGCAGCGCAGATGCACTCCGTGGTGGATAACATTCGAAGCCTGTTGCTGAAACATACGTCGATAGAACGCGACTCGGTGCGTGTGCGGCTTCTCAGTTTCGGTACCTCTTCTCTCGATGTGGACGTCTACGCCTACGTGCTCGGGCGCGATTGGAATCACTTTCTCGAGATTCAGGAAGGGCTGCTTTTTTCTATCATGGAGATCGTCGGGCAGGCTGGGACTCAACTGGCTCTCCCGTCCCAGGCTATGTATCTTGCGAACAATCTTTTTGCCGGCGGAGCGACACCGTCGCGTATGCCTGAGTCCGCCCACGACAGCGGGGCCAGTGATCCTCAAACGTAGTACCCTCTCGGAATGGTCGCGATGAAGTATAAGAGCATCGGCCTTTGTTTCGGGTTGCTGGTGTTGCTCTTGCCGGCGGCTGCTCTGCCAGCGGAAGACGCGCAGCAAGAATCTCAAGCTCAGCCGACTGCCCAGGCACAAGCCGTTGCCAGTCCACAAGAGTCTCCTGAAGAAGAGACCACCCCGCAGGGTCAGGTAGTCATCGAGGGCCGTCCTATCCTGATCGTCTACGAGATGGTGACGGGCCGCACGCCCGATCAGCGTGCCCGCGCGATCGGGGATCGCATCAAATCTGTCGCGAGCCAGGGAGGAACTTCAACCGAGTCCATTGTCCTGGAGCGTCACGCGGGCTGGACCGAGATTGTCATCGGCAGCCAGGTCATCATGGCTGTCACCGACACGGACGCGAAAATGGCGGGCAAGCCCCGGGAGGAACTTGCAACCGAGTACTCCCAGAGCATAGGCCAGGCGATCCAGAACTATCGGCATGAGCACAGTTGGAGAATGATTCTGCGCGGCATCCTCAAGACTGCGCTCACCACGCTTGTGCTTATTCCGCTGATCTGGGTCATTCGCCGCGTGCATTTTGCGCTTCGAGACCGCCTTGAGAGATACATTCAAACGCGTGCGCAACTCCGCCAAGAGTCGGCCTGGCATCTTGCCGTCGCTTACGTAGGGCCGGTCGCCCTGGCGCTCGGCGCATTTCTCCGATGGCTACTCATTTTTGCCTTTCTCGAAGCCTATTTGACTGTCACTCTGGGCTTCTTTTCTTCCACGCGTGAAGTATCTCTCCAGGTAACGAAGTGGGTCTTCTCGCAGTTAGAATTTCTTGCCCAGTCCGGACTGAACTATCTGCCCAACCTGCTGATCATTGCCATCATTGCTTTAGTCGCGCACTATGTGATTCGAATCCTCCGATTGATTTTTAGCGAAATTGAAAAAGGAAATTTTAAGATCCGAGGGTTCTATCCCGATTGGGCATCCCCGACGGAAAGGCTGATTCGGATGTTGGTGATCGTCCTCGCGCTCATCGTCGCATTCCCGTATCTGCCCGGCGCCAAGAGTCCCGCTTTCAAAGGCATCTCCATCTTTGTCGGTGTCCTGCTGTCATTGGGTTCTTCGTCAGCAGTGGCCAACGCAATTGCCGGAGTCATCCTCACTTATATGCGATCGTTCCTGGATGGGGATTGGGTACAGATCGGCGACACGACTGGCGAAGTGATCGAGAAGAACCTGCTGGTCACTCGCATCCGTACGCCGAAGGCCGAGGTGATTACGATTCCAAATGCGACAGTGATGAGCGGTACGGTGAAAAACTACAGTACTGAGGCGAAGAAGAGCGGAGTTATCTTTCACACGACAGTGTCGATCGGATACGACACTCCGTGGCCCACCGTTCATCAACTGCTGGTCAACGCCGCTCTCACTACTGAACACGTGCTGCATCAACCTGCACCCTTCGTCCTGCAGCAGGCATTGAATGATTTCTATGTCTCCTACGAGCTGAACGCATACACCAATGCCCCACGCGAGGTACTGAACATCTTTTCGGATTTGCATCGGAACATCCAGGACAAGTTCAACGAAGCCGGCGTAGAAATCTGTTCTCCTCACTTCTCTGCGCTGCGGGACGGAAACGTTACTAGGATGCCGGAAGAATATGTCAAACCGGACTACAAGGCCCCGGGCTTTCGCGTGGAATTGAACCAGGCGGACGCAAAGGATGGCTCTCCCTCTTGAGTTCGGGAAAGATCGCTGTTTCTTTTGCCAGTAGCCATCGCCTGATTTGTCGACTAGACTGACTTGTCTTTCAAGGAGCGGCTCTTCAATGGCAAAGAATGACAACGAGAACGGCAGCGACAAATTAAAGCGCAAGGAATATGAGAAGGAGCTGAAGAAGCTCCAGGCGGAGCTCTGCAAGCTGCAGGATTGGGTCAAGTACAAAGGCCTGCGGGTAATGGTCGTGTTCGAAGGACGCGATGCCGCAGGCAAGGGTGGCACCATTCGCGCGATCACTGAACGGGTCAGCCCGCGCGTCTTTCGCCTGGTGGCCCTCCCCGCACCATCCGATCGGGAAAAGTCTCAAATGTACATGCAGCGCTATATACAGCATTTTCCCGCCGCCGGGGAGATCGTGATCTTCGACCGCAGCTGGTACAACCGAGCGGGCGTGGAATGCGTGATGGGCTTCTGCAACAAGGAACAGCACGCCCGCTTTCTGGAGCTATGTCCGGCAGTAGAGAAGTACATCGTGGACGCCGGGATCATCCTCATTAAGTACTGGCTCGAGGTCGGACAAGCAGAGCAGCAGCGCCGTTTCGAGGCGCGCATTCAGGACCAGGTCCGACAATGGAAGCTCAGCCCCATGGATCTTGAGTCCTTCCGCCGCTGGTATCAGTTCTCCCGCGCCCGCGATCTGATGCTCAAAGCAACCGACAGCAAGCACGCTCCCTGGTACATCATTCGCTCCGACGATAAGAAGAAGGCGCGCCTGAATTGTATCTCCCACCTCCTGAGCTTGATCCCTTACAAGAAGGCTCCGAGGCCTAAGGTGGAATTGCCGCCGCGGTCCGATAAAGGAAGCTACGACGACCACGCGACACTCAAGGGGAAACACTTCATTCCCGAGAAATATTGACGCTTATGTCCCGAACGACTGACCCGGTTCAATTCCCGTCTCTCTACCAGATCAACACCCGGGCTACGCTCACCGATCTCTTCGCGAGCCTGGGAAGGCAGCCGACGCTCGACGACTTTCCCGACGATGAACTGAACCGGCTCGCGAAGAGGGGCTTCGACTGGGTCTGGTTTCTCGGCGTATGGCAGACTGGACCCACTGGACGCAAAATCTCACTTGAGCACAGCGAGTGGCAGGCTGAATTTCGCGAAGTTCTTCCGGACTTTCAACCGAAGGACGTCTCCGGTTCCTGCTTTGCTACGACGGGTTACACCGTCAACACGGACTTCGGCGGAGCCTCAGTGGTGCAGCGCCTCCGCGACAGGTTGCATACGCGGGGCATGCGCCTCCTCCTGGACTTCGTCCCCAACCACACCGCGCTCGATCATCCCTGGGTCCGGACGCATCCGGAGTTCTATGTCCGCGGCAGCGAAGAACAGCTTAGCAAGGAACCGCAAAACTATATCCGCCTCGAAATGCCTTCCGGCCCCACGATCTTTGCCTACGGCCGCGACCCTTACTTTGCCGGATGGCCCGACACGCTGCAGCTGAACTACGCCGAGCCCGCGCTGCAGCAAGCGATGTTGCAGGAACTGCGCAACGTGGCCGAGCTGTGCGATGGCGTCCGGTGCGATATGGCGATGCTGATCCTGCCCGACGTTTTCGAGCGGACATGGGGCCTGCGGCCGGAGCCCTTCTGGCCAAATGCCATCGAGTCGATTCGCGCGATCAAGCCGGGCTTCTTGTTCATGGCCGAGGTTTACTGGGATCTGGAATGGACTCTTCAGCAGCAGGGCTTCGACTACACCTATGACAAGCGGCTCTACGACCGCCTTCGCGAAGGACATGCGCGCCCTGTGCGCGATCATTTCCGCGCCGATTCCGAGTTCCAGCGCAAGTCTGCGCGCTTCCTCGAGAATCACGATGAGCCTCGAGCCGCGGCCGCATTTCCTCGTGAGATCCACCAACCGGCAGCCGTCCTGACCTTTCTTTGTCAAGGCCTGCGCTTCTTCCATGACGGACAGTTCGAAGGCAGAAGAAAGAAGCTCTCGGTACATCTGGGCCGCCGACCTGAAGAACCAGTCGATACCTCTCTGCGCGATTTCTACGATCGCCTTCTCAACTGCGTGCATCTGCCTGTCGTTCGCAACGGCCAGTGGCGATTACTGGATTGCACGCAGGCGTGGGACGGCAATTGGACAGTGGACTGCTTCATCTCTTTTCTATGGCAGGCCCCGGGCGAGGCGTCACTTCTTGTCGTCGCCAACTACGCCCCCAATCAGAGCCAGTGCTATGTCCCGATTCCTCTCGAAAAACTTCGCGGGCATAAGATCCATCTTCAGGACCTGATGAGCCCCGTAGCACCTGACCGTGATGGTAACGAACTCGTTTTCCGAGGCCTTTACCTCGATATGCCTGCCTGGGGTTACCATGTTTTTCAAGTAACGCTGCTCGATCACGCATCCCCCGTGTGATCAGCGTCACAGATCGCATTGTTTTTCTCGACCGTACTAACGTGTTCGTTATTCCGTCGGCTTGCCCCGGTCATAACTCACGTGCGGACTGAAAGAGACTGCCATGAATGCTAAAGAACAGAAACGCACCCCCCTCTCGTATGTTGAGGTAACTGAACAGAAACGGCTGAACGAGGCGCGAGAGAAGGGTATTCCCTGGAAAAAGTGGGGGCCTTACCTCAGCGAACGCCAGTGGGGCACGGTGCGTGAGGACTACAGCAACGACGGCAACGCCTGGGATTACTTCACCCACGATCAGTCCCGATCGCGAGCCTACCGCTGGGGCGAAGACGGGATGGCCGGCTTTTCCGACGAAAAGCAGCAGCTTTGTTTTGCGCTGGCGTTGTGGAATGGCCGCGATCCCATTCTCAAGGAGCGCATGTTCGGCCTGACCAACAGCGAATCCAACCACGGTGAAGACGTCAAGGAGTACTACTTTTATGTCGACAGTACTCCCACGCACTCGTACATGAAGTACCTGTACAAGTATCCCCAGTCGGAATATCCCTATAGCGATCTGGTGGAAACCAACAAGCGGCGCTCGCGCGAAGAAATGGAGTACGAGCTTCTCGACACCGGCATCTTCGATGAGGATCGATATTTCGATGTCTTTGTGGAGTATGCCAAGGCCGATCCGGAAGACACCCTCATCCGAATCTCAGTATTCAATCGAGGTCCGGAGGCGGCGCAAATTCATTTGCTGCCAACATTGTGGTTTCGAAACACCTGGACCTGGGAGCATGATCAGCCCAAGCCTGTGCTGGGGCAGGTGGATGGCACAAAGATTTACGCCTCGCACCACCTGCTTGGCGAATACACCCTGCAATGCGAGGGTGCGCCGGAGCTGCTCTTCACCGAGAATGAGTCGAACGCGGCCAAGCTGTGGGGGCAGCCCAATGCCTCGCCCTATGTGAAGGATGCGTTTCATCGCTACGTGATCTCCGGTGAGACCGATGCGGTCAATCCGGCGAAGACGGGCACCAAAGCCGCAGCTCATTACGTACTGGATGTTCCGGCCGGTGGAAGCAAGGTTGTTCAGTTGCGTCTGAGTGCGAATGCTGCGGCCGATGCGTTCGATACCTTCGATCAGGTATTCGACGATCGGTTTGCGGATGCGAACGAGTTCTATGCGCGCATCACTCCGAATAATCTGAGCGAGGATGAGCGTCGCGTTCACCGCCAGGCGCTTGCCGGAATGCTTTGGTCCAAGCAGTATTACTACTTCGATCTTGACAGGTGGCTGACCGAGCATAACGCTCATCCACTGGTGGGATCGGGCCAGGGCAAATCGCGCAACGCCGAGTGGTTCCACATGCTGAACAGCGATGTGATCTCCATGCCGGACAAGTGGGAGTATCCGTGGTACGCGGCATGGGACCTGGCGTTCCACACGATTGCACTGTCGCTGGTGGACTTCGACTTCGCCAAGGATCAGCTGCTGCTGATGCTGCGAAACCTGTACGCGCACCCCAACGGGCAGATTCCGGCGTACGAGTGGAACTTCGGCGACGTGAACCCGCCGGTCCACGCCTGGGCGACCGTATTTCTCTTCAGGATTGAGTCGCAGCTAGGCCGAGCAGACCTGCGTTTCCTGGAGCGCTCATTCCAGGGACTGATGCTGAATTTCAACTGGTGGGTGAATCGTAAGGATCCGCAGGGGCGCAACGTTTTCGCGGGGGGCTTTCTCGGTCTGGACAACATCGGTGTCTTCGACCGCAGTGCTCCGCTGCCGACCGGCGGCCACCTCGATCAGGCAGACGGCACTGCATGGATGGCCTTCTACTGCCAGTGCATGCTGCAGATCGCGCTGATTCTGACCGATTACGACGACATGTATGAGGAAATCGCCTTCCGGTTCCTTGAGCATTTCATATGGATCACCTATGCGATGGACCGTATGGGCACGAACCATGATGAAATGTGGGACTCGGAGGACGGATTCTTCTACGACCTGCTGCACTTTCCGAATGGCGATGTCATGCGCCTGAAGATCCGCTCGATGGTAGGGTTGCTGCCAATGTGCGCCGCAACCGTACTTGAGAACGATGATCTCATGAGGCATCCGAAGATAGTCGAACTACTCCATTTGTTCCGTAAGCGCCACCCGGAGGTGATTCAAAAGATCGCCGCAGCCGAAGACGTAGAAGTCGGCGGATATATGGGGCGCCGACTCCTGACTGTCGCTAACAAGCCAAAACTGGTGCGTATCCTGCGCTACATGCTCGATGAGAACGAATTTCTCAGTCCCTACGGCATACGCTCCCTATCGAAGTATCACCTTGAGCATCCGTTCGTGTTCTACCTCCACGGGCAAGAGTATAAAGTTCAATACCTTCCAGCCGAGTCGAATACCGGGATGTTCGGGGGCAACTCCAACTGGCGGGGGCCGATCTGGATGCCGGTGAATGTGCTGATCATCCGCGGACTATTGTCGATGTATCCCTTCTATGGCCCGGACTTCAAGGTGGAATGCCCCACCGGCTCGGGAAATTACATGACGCTGTTCGATGTCGCGAAGGAAATCGCCCGCCGCAACGCAAGCATGTTTCTGCGTGGCGCGGACGGCAAGCGTCCGGTCTACGGAGGGACGAAGAAATTTCAGCAGGACCCGCACTGGAAGGATTACATCCTTTACTACGAGTACTTCCATGGCGATAACGGCGCCGGGCTCGGCGCCAGCCACCAGACAGGCTGGACCGGACTGATCGCTCGGGCCCTCGATCTGTTCGCGCGGCTGACACCGGAGGCGGTCATGAAAAGTGCCTCGGGCGTGATGGCTGATATGACGCGGGAGCAGGTGGCAGGGGAGTGACGTGTGGGGATTGTCGTCCTATGGCTTCCATCTCTCGCAGATCGGTTCTGAACATAGTAGTCATCGCAGTGCTCCTCGCCGCGCTGCCTGGTACGATTCGCCGCTTCATTCAAACTGGCAGTTTCTACATGTTCTCCCGGGAGTTCTTTCAGGACATGTTAGCGCGTCTCTCGGGGCCGGGCCGGTTCCGATTCATTCTGCAGCCGGTGGTGGCGATTGTGTTGGGCGCACGGGATGGTGTAAGAGACGCTCGAGCAGGCTCGTCTCCGTTCTTATGGGGCCTGGTCTTTCATCCTCAACATCGCAGCGGACTGATAAAGAGCGCGTTCGCATCCGTCAACGTTCTGGTGTGTATGGCGATCCTTCTGGATGTCATTTCGCAGCTTCTCATTTTTCGCAGGGTTAATCCTTTTGCGGCCTTGTTGCTCGGTCCGGTTCTGATCGCCTTGCCCTATTCGCTCTCCCGGGCAATTTCCAATCGGATATCTCGGCGGCGTAGCGGCAATGCGCCGATCACTCCGGCAAGTTGAACTGGAATGCGCGGTGATCCACTTCTGTGCGCGCAATCAGGACAACCACCGACCGCGGACCCGCCAGATAGCTCTCTCCCTGTACGGCGGGCGAGGTTTCCCATGCCACAATGTCGAGAGGCGAGTCGAGAGAAGTGTCGATCCATCGGTGCCATAAGCAATGTGAACCGCTCTCTATCAGTGGCAGCTCGAATTCGAGAGGCTCCCAGTAGGAGTTCAGGATCACGTGGAAGACTAGGTTTTCATCTCGCAGCTCTGCGCAGAATGCCAGGCAGTGCGAGTGATGGCTCCAGTCGGGCTGATTTTGTTTCACGCCATGCCAGGATTTTTTTGCCTCTGCGAGCATCTGGTTCAGGCTCTTCCGCTGTCGTTCCGCGCTCGTGTCTCGCAACAGGCGTCGCTGGATGAACAGTTTTACGAATCGAAGCACGTCTGCGTGTTTCTCGAGCAGGTTCCAGTCGAACCAACTCGTCTCGTTATCCTGGCAGTAGGCATTGTTGTTGCCGTTCTGTGTTCGCCGCACTTCATCGCCCATCAGAATCATGGGGAGGCCCAGTGCAAACGTAGTTACAGTCAGGAAATTCTTTACCTGCCGGTTACGCAGCAGTTCTATTTCCGGATCGTCGGCCGGCCCCTCGACGCCGCAATTCCAGCTGCGATTATCGTTGGCGCCGTCGCGATTGTCTTCCCCGTTGGCCTCGTTGTGTTTGTGATCGTAGGACACGAGATCGTTGAGCGTGAATCCGTCGTGACAGGTGACGAAGTTAACGCTCTGCTCCGCTTCGCGTTCCTCGTGTCCGTATATCTCGGGGCTGCCGAGGAACCGGTCAGCCATGCGCCGGGCCGATCCCGGCTCGCTTCGGAAGAAGCTGCGGATGTCATCTCGGAACCTTCCGTTCCACTCCTTCCAGCTGTCTCCAACAAAGCTGCCGACCTGGTAGAGCCCCGCCGCGTCCCACGCTTCGGCGATGAATTTTGTGCCTGCCAACGTCGGGTCGGACTCAATATCCCAGAGCACCGGCGGAGTCGCCATCAATTGGCCGGAGGAATCGCGCGAAAGAATCGACGCCAGGTCGAAGCGGAAGCCGTCGACATGCATCTCATGGACCCAGTAGCGCAGGCTGTCCACGATCATTCGCCGGACGACGGAATGATTGGCATTGAGTGTATTGCCGGTCCCTGTGTAATTTGCGTACAGGGCGCGGTCTTCCTCGAGGATGTAATAGGTGTTGTTGTCAATTCCTTTCAGGCTGAAGGTCGGGCCCGAGTGGTCGCCCTCCGCGGTGTGGTTGAACACCACATCGAGAATCACCTCGATACCGGCCTTGTGCAGCGCTTTGACCATGTCGCGAAACTCATCCGTCGGACCGAGATGGTCCTGCCGCGAGCTGTACGCCTGGTGGGGCGCGAAGAATGATACGGGCGCATATCCCCAGTAGTTGACCCTGCCCGGCGGACAATCCTGCGCATCGAACTGGAAGACCGGCAGAAGCTCCACTGCGGTAATACCGAGTTCCTCAAGATACGGAATCTTCTCGATCAGGCCGGCGTACGTTCCTCGCGTCTCTTCCGCCACACCGGAATTAGGATGGCGCGTGAAACCCCGCACGTGCATCTCGTAGATGATTGTCCGGGAGGACGGTTTCCGCAGAGGCGTGTCGCCTTCCCAATCGTAGGAGGAGAGATCGATGACCACGCTCTTCATCGCCGTCGCCGCATTGTCGCCTGGGCGACCGGCAGCAACGCGGTTATAACTCTCAGGTGCCCTCACAGCCCGGCCATAGGGATCCAGAAGAACCTTTTCCGCATCGAATCTCAGGCCATTTGCAGGGTCGAACAGTCCCCCCACCCGATAGCCGTAGATCTGGCCAGGTTCTACTTCCGGAACGAAGACATGCCAGTAGTGATACGTGCGGTTCGCGTACGGATCGAGACGAATCACGCGCGATGGTTCAGAATCGTCCTCGCGATTGAAAAACAGCAGTTCCACTGCGGAAGCCTGGCGGGAATAGATGCTGAAGTTGACGCCGCCCTCAATCGGCGTAGCTCCGAGCGGAGCGCTCTTGCCGATCGTAGCCGACTGATACACGCCCGCTATGTTTGGTGAAGCCGGCACTGCTGGACGGTTGAGGCTGACTACACTATCCATTTCCGGCCACTTCAGGGGCGGCGTGACTTGCTTTTCGATGTGCCCGAGAGTTCATGAGAGAATGCGTCTCCTTGGATCGATCGCCGTATGTTTTGCTCATGATACGCTCCGGGCATCTTTCCCAGTGCCGCTGGCCCTCGTCCTCGTACCGAAGACTCTCGTCTCCTCTTATTTCTGACAATTTCAGGTCGGACGCTGCGGTGATAGCTCGACAACTGGGAATGCGAGGAAGACGCAAGTCGAACTATTCAAAAGCGAGAGAAGATGAGGCGGAAGCCATCGCGACACGCTTCCACTGTGACACTCGTCACAGCCGGACTTGCAGACCTTGCCATGCTGAAAAAGAGGTGGAGTTCTTAAAGTGCTGGCGTCCAGACGCGGTTTATACTCGTTTGCAGCGCACGCCAGCCCGAAACACAGTCAGCTAACTCAATCCATCAGCGAACTCATTTATTCGTAACAGTTACCGTTGCGTAATCAGTCATACAAATCTGAGGTGCATTGTGAATCGTCGGAGTAGCTCAGCAGTTGCGACCATGCCTGCCGGCAGCGAAGCCGGGCTGTCACAGTCAGGCGAAGGAAAGACCGAATCCCCCAGCCGCGAAAACCTTCAGCGCATGGATGCGTATTGGCGCGCTGCAAATTATCTGTCCGTTGGGCAAATCTACCTGTATGACAATCCGCTTCTGAAGGTGCCGCTTTCGAAGGATCACATCAAACCGAGGTTGCTCGGACACTGGGGCACGACTCCGGGCCTGAACTTCATCTACGTGCATCTGAACCGTGTCATTAAGGCAAATGACCTCGACATCATCTATGTGACCGGGCCGGGGCACGGCGGCCCGGGTCTGGTTGCCAATGTGTATCTGGAGGGCACGTACAGCGAGGTATATCCCGAGATATCCCAAGATGAAGAGGGAATGAAAAAACTGTTCAAGCAGTTTTCCTTCCCAGGCGGTATACCCAGCCACGTTGCCCCCGAAACTCCGGGATCCATCCACGAAGGCGGCGAACTCGGCTACGCGCTCAGTCATTCGTACGGAGCTGCTTTCGACAATCCAAATCTCATCGTGGCCTGCGTCGTGGGTGATGGAGAAGCAGAAACAGGTCCACTCGCCACCAGCTGGCACTCGAACAAGTTTCTGAATCCCGCAACCGACGGCGCAGTTCTCCCCATCCTGCATCTGAACGGCTACAAGATCGCCAACCCAACCGTCCTGGCCCGGATCAGCCATGAGGAACTCGATCAACTTATGCGTGGATACGGCTACACGCCGTACTTTGTGGAAGGGTCTGACCCGGCGACGATGCATCGCCTGATGGCTGAAACCCTCGACCGGGTTATCGCCGACATCAAACAAATTCAGCATCGGGCAAGAAATGAAGGAAGCGACGATCGTCCTCTTTGGCCCATGATCGTCCTGCGCACGCCGAAAGGCTGGACCTGCCCCAAGGTCATCGACGGCAAACGCACCGAAGATTATTGGCGCGCGCATCAGGTGCCCATGGGGGAAATGCACCAGAATCCCGCGCACGTCAAACTTCTCGAGGCGTGGATGAAGAGCTACAAACCTGAAGAACTCTTCGACGACACGGGACGCTTCAAATCTGAACTGGCGGAACTCGCTCCGAAGGGCACGCAGCGCATGGGAGCGAATCCACACGCGAACGGTGGCTTGCTGTTGAAGAACCTCCGCATACCGGACTTTCGCGAGTACGAGGTCAAAACACCGGGGCCCGGCGCCGCCATTGCCGAAGCGACCAGGGAGATGGGCAAGTTCCTGCGAGACATTATGCAGCGGAATGCGACCACGCGTAACTTCCGTCTGTTTAGCCCGGATGAGAGCAATTCCAATCGCTGGCAGGACGTCTTAGACGTTACCAACCGGCCTTGGATGGCGGAGATCTTTTCCTTCGACGATCATCTGGCGCACGACGGTCGGGTCATGGAGATGCTCAGCGAGCACCAATGCCAGGGCTGGCTCGAGGGCTATCTGCTCACCGGCAGACACGGCTTCTTCTCCTGCTATGAGGCCTTTATCCACATCGTCGATTCCATGCTCAACCAGCATGCGAAGTGGTTGAAGGTCTGCAATCACATCCCCTGGCGCCGCCCCATTGCCTCGCTGAACTATCTGCTCTCCTCTCACGTCTGGCGTCAGGACCACAACGGCTTCAGCCATCAGGATCCCGGATTCATCGATCACGTTCTCAACAAGAAGGCAGAGATTGTGCGGATTTACCTGCCGCCGGACGCCAATTGCCTGTTATCTGTAACCGACCACTGCCTGCGCAGTCGCAATTATGTAAATGTGGTTGTAGCCGGGAAGCAGCCTGCCCCTGTTTGGCTCACGATGGATCAAGCCATCAAACACTGCACCGCGGGCCTCAGCATCTGGGAGTGGGCCAGCAATGACAGCGACGACGAGCCTGACGTAGTAATGGCGTGTTGCGGAGACGTGCCTACGCTGGAGACGCTGGCGGCGGTCGATATCCTTCGCAAGCTCGTTCCCGATCTCAAAATCCGAGTCGTAAACGTCGTCGACCTTATGAAGCTTCAGCCCGCCGAGGAACATCCTCACGGCCTCAGCAAGAGAGAGTTCGATTCCATATTCACTGAGGACAAGCCGATCGTCTTCGCTTTTCACGGATATCCCTGGCTGATCCATCGCTTGACCTACCGGCGGACCAATCACCACAACATCCACGCGCGAGGTTACAAGGAAGAAGGTACGACCACCACGCCGTTCGACATGTGTGTCCTGAACCAGATCGATCGATTCAACCTGGCTTGCGATGTATTTCAACGCGTGCCGAAGCTGCGCGCTCACGCAGCCTTAGCTCAGCAGAAAGTGCGCGAGAAATTAATTGATCATAAGAACTACATCTACAGGCACGGAGACGACATGCCGGAAATCAAGAACTGGCAGTGGCCGGGATCGGGTGTGAAGGCAGGCACACGAGTTGCAGATACAGCAGCGGACAACGTGTAGAGAATTTCGACCTGAAGGTGCCCCGGGGGCACGGCTACCCGGGTAGTAGTCTCACTGACGAATCAGCGCTGACATTGGTGCTATAACTCCACTATGAGTTTGCCGGTCCTGAGCTCTGCCCCCGACTCCGCCACGGTCACCCGCCGACGCTTCCTGCGGCAGAGCTTCGCCTTCAGTGCGCTGGCCGCGCTTGGATCCGTGCCCGGTCTGGCTAGCGCATTTCCTTCCGACCCTTCCGCGGTCGAAATCCTCATGCTCGGCGACTGGGGATACGAGGACTTCGCTGCCCAGACCGTCGTGGCGCGCGCCATGCGCGCGTATGCGCAACAGCACTCCCTTCGCTCACAGGCACTGCTGCTGCTCGGGGACAACTGGTACGGCCCACTTGAAGGCGGCGTGCACTCCGCGCGCTGGCAGACGCAGTTCGAAGAGATGTATCCGCCGAGCGATTTCGTTTGCCCCGCCTATGCCATCCTCGGCAATCACGACTACCAGATGTTTCCCGAGAGCAAGGTCGACGCCGAGCTCGAATATGCGCGCATCGGACGCACCAGCGCCGGCCCAACCCGCTGGACCATGCCCGCGCGCTGGTATCGTTTCGAGTTTCCCGCTCAGAATCCGCTGATCACGTTTCTTGCTCTGGACAGCAATGTACCGCACAAGGAAAAGCTGTTTCGGGGCCGTGACTTTACTCTTACAGAGCAGCAGCATGCCGAGCAGATCGCCTGGCTGGAAACCGAACTGAAGCGTTCGCGCGCCACGCCGCACCTGATCGCGATGGGCCATCACGCGGTTTACTCCGACGGATTGCACGGCGACCATGCGAGGCTGATCCGCGATTGGGACCCGCTCTTCCGCAAATACAATGTCCCGCTCTATCTCGCGGGACACGATCACGATCTGCAGCATCTCGAGTTCGCTGGGCATCCAACCAGCTTCTTTCTCTCCGGCGGAGGCGGCGCCGATCTGTACCCTATCCTGCTCGATCCCTCTCAGCGCGGCCCCTACGCCCAGAAGGTCTACGGCTTCAGCCATCTTTCCGCAACACCGAAACAGCTCACCCTCCGCCATCTGGATGAAAACGGCCGGACCCTGCATGCGTTTTCGAAGAGCGTGGATGGAAAGGTATCGATTCTGTAGCCGACGAGAAACATGGAGACAGGTTTCTACCGCCGCGTAAGAGCCTCGAGCTCGTCGAGCGTGCGCGGCCAGTCCGATCCCAGCAGTCGAGACAGGCTCCGGTCCGCGAGGACCTTGCCGCACGTCTGGCATCGCGCGCAGTAGTTGGTTTCGTTGTCAGCGTAGCGGATGCGCAGAATCTTCTCGCCGCATCTCGGGCATGGCTGGCCATAGCGCCCATGAACCGCCATATCCTTGCGGAAAGCGGTGACCTTTTCCGGAAAACCCGCATCCGCCTCAGCGTGCAGGCGGTCGATCCAGAGTGTGAGCGTGTCGCGCGTCGCGGCGAACAGCCGTTCCCACTCACGTTGATCGAGTTTGCGAGTGAGCGTGATGGGAGAAAGCTGCGCCGCATGCAGAATCTCATCCGAATAGGCGTTGCCGATGCCACTCACCACCCGCGGATCGGTGAGGGCTCTCTTGAGCGAGCGATTCTCGCTCGTGAGGGCGGCCCGAAAGGAATCGAGATCGCTTGAGAAGACATCGATCCCGCCCGGATCCATCGCCCGCAGACCCTCCTCGCCGGCGATCACGTGCAGCGACGCCCTTCGCTTCGAGCCGGCCTCGGTAAGTACGAGAGAGCCATCGGGAAAGTCGAAGGCTGCCAGGCTCTGACGGCCCGCCAGCTTTGCTGCCGGTGGACGCCAGTGCAGCCGTCCGGCAATCATCAGGTGCAGCACCAGCCAGAGATCGCCTTCGACTTCAATCGCGATGCGCTTGCCGATGCGCCGCAGTTCCCGAACTATGCGGCCTTCGACACTAGCAAGCGGAGGCTGCGCCGTTCTCAGTAAAAAGGCGCTCGCCAGCCGGACCCGCTCCAGCGACTTGCCAACGATGCGCGGCTCAAGCGCGCTCAGATAGGCGGCAATGTCCGGCAGCTCCGGCATGCCTCTAACATATAAGAATTTGGGTAGTGGGTCAGTTTGAAATTGGGGGCTGATACCCGTTGTCGGATTGGCTACACCGGAATCAAACGCACTTACCGACTCGCTCGACACTACCCGGTTTGTGTACGGGAGGGCCCAGCCCCCGGCGGCCCCACATAGATGCTACTTCTTTTTGTAAGTACCGCGCTTCGTCGCAACTGGTTCGGGCAACCCTCGCCAATTTCAAACTGACCCACTACCAGAATTTGTCATCCTGACCGGACACACAGGACGAACAAAAACTGGCCGACAATTTCGCCCAAACACCTATAATGGAAGTAGAGGCAAAAAAGGCCCGGCTGTTATCAGTCGGGCCGTTTCGTCTCTTTGATTGTCTGCTAGTAAGTCGTTTAGAATGAATCGGTACCAGGCTTGCACCTTAGAATGAATCGGTTACACTCCATAGCGCTGAAACCTGTTTAGAATCAATCGGTTTCAAATTCGCCTGAGGGTTGGGGGAGGGGTACCCCCCCTGACTTCCCAAAACGGAACTACTTCGCCAGCCTCGCCAACCGGTCATAGTTGAGAATGGCATTGAAGACCAGCGCATAGCTGCCCAGCGTCTCGCCGCGATACACCGGATTGTTGGCGAAGAGCAGCACGTTGCCCTCGCCGAGGTGAGCGTCGACGACGACGGGTTTCTCCTCGATTGCCGAGCCGCCGTCCAGCAGGCCGGAAAGCAGGAGCTGCTTGCCGGTGTTGAAGCGCAGGATGACCTGCGGCCGGTACTGCTCTGGGATGAGATAAACGTTATTCCGCGCCTCCTCCTCATTCAGCCGAGTCGGCTCCCACGGCTTGGGCGAAGGCAGCTCCGGTGCCTTGGCGTAAGGCCGATCCTCGGGAATGTCCTCGTCCCCCGGCCCCCCGCGCCCGGTAGGCCGCTTGAAATCTTTCTCCGTGGGAATATGCCGGTTGACAGTGATATCAGAGACCGTGAACGCCATCCCATCCGCGCTGTATACGGGGAGATCCGTGCCGTACCCGTTGGCCACCGGACTCGACTTATCCACAAAAACCGCTGCCAGAACGCTACCCACAACGCGAACGTTGCCGCGTGGCGCTATGAAAACTCCCGGCGCAAGCCCCATCTCGATGGCAAACTGCGCTGTGTCTTCCGAGGTGATGAAGAGGCCGCCCTTGCTGACGAAGTCCTTCAGGTGATCGACCCCGGCGAACGTTAGCCCCGGCCGCATATCAGGAGTGGAGTCAACCCGCCCAAGGTTCGGCGTGAGATCGGTCTTTTCCCACGGCAAAGGATTGCCCCACATCGGCATGCCGTTGATGACCTGTTGCATGGAAACGCGTCCCACAGGAGCGAAGATGATCACGTCATACTTCGACCGCAGGTCGGCGGTCTGGCCGACGGTCTGCGTGCTGATGTAGTCGTAGGGGACGTGCGCCTTGTCGAAGGCCAGCCGCCACCACCCTTCGGTCTGCGTGCCCAGCCACGTATGCATGAAGGCGATGCGCGGCAACTGCGCTGCGTGAGTGTGCGCAGAAGGTAGGGCGGCGATAGAGACAGCGTTCAGTCCCGCGTACGCAATCGCAGACTTGAGTTTCGTAGCGTCCGCATTCTGGATAAGCAGCGAACCGGCTTCGAAGTGGTGGCCCGCCGCATCGAACGGCTGGTCGGCCACCGAGACGGTCGCATCCTTGAGCGTGTAGCGCAGGCCGAGGAGAGAAACCTCTGACGAGTTGTTGACGGCATAGACGCCAGCGTTCCCGGCAATCTTGCCGAAGTCAGCGGAGGGATCGGCGACCGGCTCCATCTTCACCTTGAGGATGGCCGGGTCGGTCACGCGAACCGTCTTGACGTGGAAGAGATCGCCGAAAGACCAGCCGGTGTCGTCATAGGGATGCTTCTGCGGGTCGTCGGGAGCCCAGTACTGCCGGTCGAGCAGCGCATCGGCGATCCGGGAGTAGGGCTGATCCATGCGAATGACATAGCTGCCGACGGGGAAGGTTTCAGGCTTCGGCGCTTCAGATTTTTCTGACTTGTCCTTATCGGCTTTGTCTTTGTCCGCAGTTTTCTCCGGCTTCGCGGGCGGAGTGAAAGTGAATGGCTCTCCAAGACGGCTGATCTCGACATGCTGCAGTGCGAGCGTGTGCAGCAGCTCAGCCTGTCGGCTCGATGAGGGTTCGCTGAGCACGTAGGCCGCTGGCCCGGCACTTTGTGGCTTCAGCACGGAGCGCTTGCTCTTGGTGTAGTAGTTTTCAAGAAATTGCTGAGCATTTTGCGCGAAGAAGGAAATGGTCGAGAGCAGCGCCGTCTGCTCGTAGTTATTGTTATTGCGTTGCGACCAACTCACGACAGGCAGCGGCGGATTCGGCTTGTACCAGGTGCGCGCGTATTCCTCCGGATCGAGGATGCGTTTCTCGGTGTCCGCGCCGCCATTGCCGAATGTCTCATAGAGGCGGCTGATGCCGTTGTGCATCGCGGCCAGGAACATGAGGTAGCCCGGACTCCAGGTGTCGAAGTCCCCATGCGTGAAGACGCCGGGCATGCCGAAGGCGGTCATCTGCTCGATGTTGTTCCATCCGAGCATCTGCCACTCACCGTTGAGCAGCGGATCGACCCAGGCGTTGTACGGTCCGTCGCCTACGGTGTTGTCGTAGAGGAAGGGCACGGACTCGTGCAGATCGTGCAGGACCTGTGCGTGGAACTTGAGGTTGGTATCGAGCACATTGCGCGTGAGGTCGAGCGTCATGCCCATCGCATCGCGGTTGTTGTCGTGTGCGACGTAGTGTCCCCAGTACGCAAGACGTGGCCACTGCTGGCCTGGGTGGGCAAGGTGCCATTTGTAGATGTCCACCATGCGATCGCGGCCATCTACCTCGACGACCGGCGTGATGAGCACCACCATGTGCGAGCGGATGTACTGGATGTAGGGTGAGTCATCGACTGCGAGGCGATAGGCGAGCTCCATCAGGGCCGTGGGAGCGCCCGTCTCAGGCGAATGGATGGTACCGGTGATGTAGTAAATGGGGAACGAAGCCTTCACGAGAGCGTCGGCCTGGATATCGTCCATGTTGATAGTTCTCGGATCGGCCAGTTTGGCGAGGCGGGCATCATTCTCCGGCATCTTCGCCAGCAGCGACTCGTCGGCAATGGCGGCGGCGATCATCTCGCGGCCTTCTTCGGTGTGGCCGATGGAGAAGACCTTCACACGCGGCGTGCTCTTCTCAAGCAGGCGGAAGTATTTGTACACGTCTTCGGCGTAAGGCAGAATGCCGGGAGCTCCCGACACATCGCCGAGCACCTTGGCCGGAGTGGGAACGGTCTTCGAAGCGGGCAGATAGTCGGTTAGCGGAGAATTGAAGTAGGACTCAGTTGTGTACTGCTTGATGTGCTGCGTGTAGGACTCGTCGATGGGCTGCTTCGGATCTCGCGCAAAAGCCGAGCCGATGGTGGTCTGTGCGAAGAGGGTGCCGGTCGAGACAACAAGAGCGAGGACAACCAGCAGACTGCGGAGTCGATACATCACAAGCATCCTTAAGTTATGGAATTCGTGGGTGAAATCAATGATGAGGAAGGATATCAGAGAGATTTAGCGGCCAGCCTCACTCCCACTCAATCGTGCCCGGCGGCTTCGAGGTGATGTCGTAGACGACGCGGTTGATGCCGCGCACCTCGTTGACGATGCGGCTGGAGATGGTCTTCAGCACGTCGTAGGGCAGCGGCACCCAGTCGGCGGTCATCCCGTCTTCGGAGTGAACAGCTCGGATGGCGCAGGTGTAGGCGTAGGTTCGCTGATCTCCCATCACGCCCACGCTCTTGACCGGAAGCAGCACGGCGAACGATTGCCAGATCTGCTGGTAGAGCCCGGCATTCTTGATTTCCGTGACGACGATGTCGTCGGCCTCCTGCAGCAGGGCAACGCGCGCGGGCGTTATCTCGCCGAGGATGCGCACGGCGAGCCCAGGGCCGGGGAAAGGCTGGCGCTGGAGTATATCTTCCGGCATTTTGAGATCGCGGCCAATGCGGCGGACCTCGTCTTTGAACAAGTCACGCAGCGGTTCAATGAGCTTGAGCTTCATGGTCTCCGGCAGGCCGCCTACGTTGTGATGGCTCTTGATCGTTTGCGACGGGCCTTTAACGGATAAGGACTCGATGACATCGGGATAAAGCGTGCCTTGTACCAGCCAGGCCACCTCCGGATTGGCGCCGCCGAGTTGCTGCAGGATGCGATGAGCCTCGTCATCGAAGACTGCGATGAACTCGTTGCCGATGATCTTGCGTTTGGTCTCAGGATCAGTGACTCCAGCGAGTTTGGCCAGGAAGCGCGCGCTGGCATCGACGGCCACCAGGTTGAGGCCGAGTTTTTCGCGAAGATTCTCCTGCACCTTGAAGAACTCGTTTTTGCGCAGAACTCCGTTGTCGACAAAGACGCAGGTCAGCCGCTCGCCAATCGCACGGTGAACAAGGACAGCGGCGACTGACGAGTCGACTCCGCCCGAGAGTGCGCAAATGGCGTGCCCATCGCCAACTTTTTCGCGGATCAAAGCAATGGTGGACTGGATAAAGTGCTCGGGCGTCCAGTCAGGCGTGGCTTTGCAGATGTTGAAGAGAAAGTTCCGCAGCAGAGCCGTGCCCTGCTTGGTGTGATGAACTTCGGGGTGAAACTGGACGGCCCAGATGCGGCGCTCGGGATCGGCAATGCCGGCGACGGCGTTCGAGGTCTTCGCGGTCAGATGAAAGCCGGGTGGCAGTTCGACGGCTTCGTCGCCGTGCGACATCCAGGCGCTCAGTTGGGACGGAAGGTCGGCGAAGAGCGCATTTTGAGAATCAACAACCGAAACCTCAGCATGGCCGTACTCGCGCTTGTCTGCCGGGCGGACTTTGCCACCGAGATGATGCGTGATGAACTGCAGGCCGTAGCAGATGCCAAGCACAGGCACGCCGAGCGCGAGAATGGCAGGGTCGGCATCCGGCGCGTCGGCATCGTAAACCGAGCAGGGTCCTCCGGAGAGGATGATGCCGATGGGATTCTGTGCGCGAATCTCTTCAAGTGGAGCGGTGCAGGGCAGAACGACGGAAAAAACGTTCTGCTCGCGGATGCGGCGGGCGATAAGTTGTGTGTATTGGGCGCCGAAGTCGAGGATGACAATCGAGGATGTGTCCACTTGACAGTTTACTTGACGGATAGGATTATGCGCCGAAGGCGCGTGTGCCCTGGACGGCAAGTCCCCGCCAGAACTGAATAAATGCCACCAGCCTTGCCACCTGAAAGAAATCCGATGCAATCAGGTAGAGCACGCTGACGACAACCAACCATGCATAAAGCGGCGGGCCCTCCATGTTCGAGGCGAAGGGCAGCGGAATGGCCGAGAAAACCATCGCCAGTACGATCAGCGCAAGCTTGATGATGCCCAGGATGAGATTGACTTCAACCAGCTTGCCTCTGAGGGGGCCGAGGTTCAGGCTGCGTAGAAGGCTGGATCCCACGCTGCGATTTTCCAGTAGAACTAGCAGTGGCGCAATGGAGAAGACCCAGCTGACGAGAGCCCACAAAGTGAAAATTCCCAGTGAGAGGCAGATCACGAGTGCGCAGTACGCGACGAGATTGGGCTCGTCTCCGGAGAGCGCATAATTCGCCGACCATTGAATCGCCGCGAACCAGACAGCAAAGCTGCCGCCGAGAAAGAGGATGCGCAGCAGTTGTAGAAGAATGAGCGTAAACGGGCGGCGAGGCAGCGAGGGATCGTAGCGGCGGAGGACCGTGTTCCGCCCGACGCCCGAGGCCACCGCCCATGCGAGCACAGCAACCGGAAGTAGCCACAGAGCAGTGCGAATGATCGGCGGCGCGACGATGGCATAGATGCTCGAGGCGATTTCGGCGGCGCGGCTCGGATCGACAATCGAGAACTGATCGATGCCCGTGGCGGCGAGCTGGCTCGACACGGCAGCGTAGAGTTGAAGGCCTTCGTAAACAAGCAGCGTGAGCAGCGGCAAACCGAGGATCCAGCGCCACAGCAGCTCAAGTGCGAGCAGGGAAGGCTGCGACCAGCACTCGCTCAGGACATGAACGAAGGATTGCGTACCCCTAACCGTCCTGGCACTGTCCGTTTTGTCCACAGCCATCCGCTACTTCACCACGATATTGACCAGCTTGCCCGGCACGATGATCAACTTGGCGACTGTCTTGCCGTCGGTCGCCGCCTGAATCTTTTCGGCAGCGAGCGCCGTGTCGCGGAGCGTCTCCTCGTCAGCTCCCGCGGCAACGCGGATCACGGTGCGTAGCTTGCCATTGATCTGGACGGGAATCTCGATCTCGTCTTCGCGGGCGAGAGCCTCGTCGTATTTCGGCCAAGGAGCGCGCAGCAGGTTGTCTTTCTGGCCAATCTGCTCCCACAACTCGAAGGCAAGATACGGCGCAAAGGGCGCAAGCAGCAAGACCAGGTCGCGCAGGATCACGGCGAGGACTGCATCCGGCACTTCGCCTTTGCTGATCGCTGGCTCGGCCGCCGTGACCGTGTTGACCAGCTCCATGATTGCGGCAATGGAGGTGTTGAAGTGCCAGCGTCCCGCGAAATCCTGGGTAATTTTGCGGATGGTTTGGTGCAGTTTTCGCAGCAGTGCCTGCGATGTTGTCGAGGCAGGCGCTGACGGCACTGTATTCGCGCTCTGAGCACGGTCGGCGTATTTCGTGACGAAGCGAAAAACGCGGCCGAGGAAACGGCTGACTCCGGCGACTCCATCCTCCTGCCAGTCGAGGTCGCGGTCGGGCGGAGCGGCAAAGAGAGCGTAGGCACGCGCTGCGTCGGCGCCATAACGGGCGATCATTTCGTCTGGCGAGACGACGTTGCCCCTGGACTTCGACATCTTGGCGCCGTCCTTGATGACCATTCCCTGGGTGAACAGGCGCTCGATGGGTTCGTCGTTCTGGACCAATCCAAGATCGCGCATAACCTTGGTCCAGAAGCGTGAATAGATCAGGTGCAGAATCGCGTGCTCGACTCCGCCAATGTATTGGTCGATGGGGAACCAATATGCAACCGCAGCGGTATCAAATGGCGCGCTGTTGTCTCTCGCACTGGTGTAGCGATAGAAATACCAGGAGGAATCGACGAACGTATCCATGGTGTCGGTCTCGCGGCGCGCGGGGCCTCCACATTTCGGACAAGTAGCGTTGACGAACTCCGGCAAGTGCCCGAGCGGCGACCCGCCCGTCTGTGTGATCTCCACATTCTCCGGCAAGAGCACCGGCAGATCGCCGTCAGGCACAGGAATGATGCCGTCCTTCTCGCAATAGAGCATCGGGATGGGCGTGCCCCAGTAGCGCTGGCGGCTGATGCCCCAGTCTTTCAGGCGATACGTAACCGTGGCCTTGCCAAATCCATTTTCCTCGGCAAAGGCAGCCATTTTCTTCTGCGCTTCCAGGTTGCCGAGGGAGTTGAAGTCGCCGGAGTTGATGAGCAGGCTGTCCTCGGCCGTGTACGGTATCAGGGGTTCGTCGGCACCATTCTGTTCCTGATCGGCCGTGCGGTGTGGGAGGATGACAATACGGATTTCGAGGCCGTACTTTTTCGCGAACTCGTGATCGCGCTCATCATGGGCGGGCACCGACATGATGGCTCCAGTGCCGTAGTCGAGCAAGATGTAGTTGGCCACCCATACAGGCAGACGCTCGCCATTGAAAGGGTTGATGGCGTAGTGGCCTGTGAACACTCCGTGCTTCTCGATGGCTCCGATGTCCCCCGCTTCGCGCGCATTCTTCTGCTGGTCAAGAAGCGCAGCGACTTCGGCGCCGAGCTTTGCATCCGCTGCGGCGAACTCTTTGACGAGCGGATGTTCTGGCGCGAGTTGGACGCTGGTTGCGCCGAAAATCGTGTCAATGCGGGTGGTGAAAACTGTGATCTTCTTATCGGAAGGTTTTACGGTTTCATGCGCAGGCAGGACTGCGGTTCCGGCCTGCCGCGAGGGATCCTCATCTTCAGGCGCGCCGGCTGCGTCCTCGACATCGAACGTAACTTCCGCGCCTTCGCTGCGGCCGATCCAGTTGCGCTGCATGGTGCGGACTTTTTCCGGCCAGCCCTCAAGCTTGCTCAAATCGCCGAGGAGCTCCTCGGCGTAATTGGTGATGCGCAGAAACCATTGCTCCAGATCGCGCTGCTCCACAATCGTGTCTTCGTGCCGCCAGCAGCGTCCGTCAATGACCTGCTCGTTGGCGAGCACGGTGCAACATTCCGGACACCAGTTGACCTTGCTCTTTTTGCGATAGGCCAGCCCGCGTTCGAACATCCGGATGAAGAACATCTGATTCCACCGGTAGTACTCGGGGAAGCAGGTCGTGATTTCGTTGCGCCAGTCATAGCTGAAACCGATGCGGCTCATTTGCCGCTTCATGGCGGCAATGTTTTGCAGTGTCCACTCGCGCGGGGGCCTGTTGTTCTTGAGCGCGGCGTTCTCGGCGGGCAGGCCGAAAGCGTCCCAGCCCATGGGATGCAGCACGTTGTGCCCCGTCATCCACATGTAGCGAGCAAGCGCGTCGCCGATGGCGTAGTTGCGCACGTGTCCCATGTGGAGCTGGCCCGAAGGGTAGGGCAGCATCTCGAGCACGTAGTACTTGGGCTTGCCGCTGCTTGCTGGTTCCGCGCCGTACAGGTCGGGCTGATCCGCCCAGCGCTGCTGCCAGCGAGGCTCGATTTCGGCAGGAGTATAGCGAGGTTCACGCAATGGAGACAGAGATGGCTCCGCTGGGGCCGCTGGTGCGGTGGTAGTAGTTGTTTTGTTCGCGGACATGTCAGTCTTGATTGTAAATGGGAGCGTGTCGTGACACTGCATACACCGAATCCGATGATCGCGTTGGGGGTAATGGCTTCAACTGCCGGCACCGATGCGGTCTATGTGCTCTTTACTGCGGCGGTAGGGGCTCGCCGTAAATTCGTAGCAGCAAGCTGGAGCAGCGTCTGGTACCTGCTGTCCGCTTTCGCAGTCATCAGTTACACCGGGAATCCCGTATATGTCGTGTTTGCCGCCGCCGGGTCGTGGCTAGGCGCCTTTGGCGCGGTAACGTGGCTGGGGCGCGCCGACTTGAAGGGTCCGGCGGCCAAGCCGCGGCTGTGATTACCGCTTACTTCGAGCCCGTGCGGGCTTGGCGGAAGTCGCAATCAGGCTGCGCAGTGTCTGCACATTCTTTGCATCGTCCCCCGGCTCGTCGACTGGCACCTCGGCGATGAAGGCGCAGTGGCGGAAGCGCTTGTCGTTGAGCAGGCGGCGAAAGGGCTCGAGTCCGATGGTACCCTTGCCGATCTGCTGATGCCGATCCAGCTTCGATCCGCGGGCAGCCTTCGCATCGTTCGTGTGCCAGACGCGGACATCCGCAAAGCCGATAGTGTTCTTGATCAGATCTACGGTCTCTTCGTATCCCTCGGGACTGACGAGATCGTAGCCAGCGACGTGGCAGTGGCAGGTGTCGAGACACGCACCGATGGGAACAACCGGCCTGAGGCGTGTGATGAGTTCCGCGACCTGGTCGAAGCTGCTGCCAAGCGAGAATTCCGCGCCGGCGGTGTTTTCGATGAGGATGCGGAAGTTGACGTCATCGAGATTGAACCCGTCGGTGGCTTCGGCAATGGACGCGGCGGCCAGCACCAGGCCTTCTTCGCGTGTGAGGCCGCGCCACGAGCCAGGATGGAGCACGAGATACTCCGCGCCGAGGGCCAGGGCGCGCTCCACCTCTCCCCGAAAAGCGGCTACAGATTTCTTCCGCACCTCCTCCGACTGGCTGCACAGGTTAACCAGGTAGCTAGTGTGAATCACCATCGGCGTGCAGTCATATTTCCTTCGAAGTTCGGTCAGTTGACGCGCGTGGCTGGCATCTATCCGCGCCGGCCGCCACATGCGTGGGCTCGAAGAGAATATCTGGAACGTGTTTGCGCCGATTTCGTGCGCGCGTTCGGCGGCTTTGAAGACGCCGCCTGCGGTCGAAAGGTGAAACCCTATGCGGGGATTGCTCATCTCAGTTCAGTGTAGATTTTGACTTGACGGGATGACCAGCGAACGTTGACCGTTGGGTGGCGAGAAAATTTGAGAATGAGAACCGTGATTACGGCCGATCGGCTGATTTCCCCAGAACGATCCATAGCAAACCCTGTGGTTGTTGTTGAAGATGGCGTAATTACGCGGATGGATTCGCGTGCGAGTGCCGAGTTGCCCACGGGCAAGCACCTGGATTTTCCGGGTTGCACGCTGGTCCCGGCATACTTCGACGTTCATATCCACGGCAGCGCCGGTCACGACGTGATGGAGGGAACGCCGCAGGCGTTTTCGACAATCGGAAAATTCTTGGCGGGGCATGGAGTGGGTGCGTATCTGGCAACCACGGTTACGATGCCGATGGATGCGACCCTGAAGTCGCTCGCTGCAATGGCCGGCTTGATCGGGCGTGACATCGATGGCGCGCGGCCCCTCGGAATCCACATCGAAGGACCGTTTCTTTCGCCGCACAAGAAGGGTGCTCACCCTGCAAGGCTGTTGCTCACTCCATCGGTCGAGTTGTTTGATCGCATGTGGCAGGCGGCAGAGGGAAAAATCCGGCTCATGACGATCGCTCCCGAGCTGCCGAATGCCGAAGAGGTGATCGCGCATGCAACGGCACTCGGCGTGCGCGTCAGCATGGGCCACAGCGATGCCGATACAGCAGCAGCCCGAGCCGGAATTCGTGCCGGGGCTGTCACGGCGACACACACCTTCAATGCCATGCGGCAATTCGATCATCGTGATCCGGGCCTGCTGGGAGTGGTGCTCACCAACGACGATCTTTTTGCCGAGCTCATCTGTGACGGTCTGCATGTCCATCCCAATGCCGTGCGCATTTACTGGAAGTCGAAGGGCCCTGAGCGGGCGATGCTGATTACCGATGCAATGACGGCCGCGGGCATGCCCGACGGCAACTACATGCTTGGCGAACTGGATGTGCGGGTGGTCGAAGGCAAGTGCATCCTCGACGAGAACACCCTTGCCGGCAGCACGCTGACGCTCGATCGCGCCGTGCGCAATTTTGCCGAGTTCACCGGCGCCACCATCGACGATCTGTCGAAGCTCGCCAGCCGCAACCCGGCGCGCATGACAGGATTCGAGGCCGAAGCAGGCTCGCTGGCTATAGGGCGCATAGCGGATATCACTGTGCTTTCCGCCAAGAACGAGGTGGTGGAGACGATCCTGCGCGGGCGTAACGTGGTCAACGTTTAATGGCTTGCCGGGCGCGCCACAGCGCTCCCTGAATCGGATCGACTGCTTCCGGCAGGATGTGAACGCTCGGCAAGGCACACTGGATAGTGTCGATCATGCTCTGACGTACGAAGCCGACTTTTTCAAGGATGCTGCCGGTGAAGGCAATCCCTGGAAGTGGTGCATGGGGGTCGAGGTTGCGGACGTGACGGAATGCCTCGACTGCATCTTCGCCAAGAATGCGCCCGCCCAGTTCCAACACCTCCAGCGCGACTGCGTCCCCCTGCTCGGCGCACTCGACGACAATAGGCGCGAGTTGAGAGAAATCCGGCGGTGGTGTGCGATTACCAATATCGACGACCTCATCCAGACTGTTAGCAGACCAGTGCCGTATCACGCGGTCGAGAATGAGCGTTGGTTGCGCGAAATCTCTCGCACGGCATGCGGAGCGCACCGCCTGCACACCGATCCAATGGCCTGAGGCCTGGTCGCCGAGCGCCGGACCCCAGCCGCCTACGTTGAGCATTTCGCCGTAGCTGGTACGGCCCATCACATTCGATCCCGTTCCGGCCATGGCGAGTACACCGGCTGCTCCCGGAAAGGCCGCATCGAGCGCAATCTCTTCGTCGCCGCAGACCACAATTTCGCCGCCCGCCCATTTTGAGAGAATCTGGCGCATCCACCCGTCGGTCTGCGGCAGACGCACACCTGCCGTTCCAATGCACGAAGCGGAAATCGCTCTGAGATCGACACCGCTCTGCTTTGCAATCTCGCCAAGCAGCGCAGACAGATTTTGCTGGGCCTGCTCGATGGTCACGCGCAGAGGCTTGATGCTGCCGCCAGTTTCGAGGGCAAGCACCTGCGTGTCGTCAGCTAATGCGCAGGTGGTCTTGGTGCCTCCGGCGTCGAAGCCAAGAAAGTACGCCATCGCTAGCGCTGGGCCTCGTCACTGAGCGAGGCGTCAAGGATCCCGGAGAGCACGTTGAGACTGCCGTCGACTTTCGGACTTTCAAGGCCGAGGATTCTTACGACCAGCGGAAACACATTGATGTTTTCGAAGGGCTTTACGGTGCTTCGCGGACGAATGTCCGGACCCTCGGCGAAGAAGATGGCGCGCATCGAGGTCATCTCGTAAGGGTTGTAACCATGCTCACCCACGGGAAGGTAGTCCGGGCGATCGGCAGGCGGCGGATTCGCGCGGATCATGGTCGGGCCCTTGGCGATTATGACCGGATCTCCCTCGCGCGGGTTGCTGTTGTAGTGCAGCTCAGCCGGCACCTGGGCGCGGCGATAGACGAGAAAACCCGCATCGGCGGCGCGCAGCTTTTTATAGATGCGTTCGGCATCGGCTTCGTTGGGCGGATAGAGCAGGGAACCGACGGTCGGAAAATCATTGAGCGAGACATACTTATCCAACGTGATCCAGTCGCCCTGCACGCGTTCCATGCCATGATCGGCAACCACAATCAGATCGATGGGCAGGTGCAATCCATCGAGTTCTTTCTCAAGCCGTCCCACCAACTCGTCTACATGCTTGACAGCTTCCGCCACCTGCGGGCTGTTGGGTCCGTGCTCATGCCCGGCATGGTCAACATCCGAATAGTAAAGCGTGATGAAATGCGGACGCTGATCCGCCGGCAGTTTGAGCCACGCCATCACCTGGTCGATCCGCTTATTGTCGTCGACCTTGTTGTCAAAGTGGAGATAGTAACTGGGGCGCTCGCCGGCGATTTCCGCCTCCGAGCCAGGCCAGAAAAAACAGGCACTGCGCATCCCCTGTTTCTCGGCCAGCGACCACAGCGGTACGCCACCATACCAGGAGCCATCCGTGACCGCCTTGCTGTCGCGCATCGAGTAGGTCTGTTTCCGGTCGGGATCGTAAAAGCTGTTGGCGACGATGCCGTGATGCTCGGGATAAAGGCCCGTGACCAGCGTGTAGTGGTTCGGGAAGGTCAGCGACGGATAAGAGGGGATCATCCCGTCCGGCGCACTGGCGCCCTTCGCACCAATTGCAAGAATGTGCTTCGCACCGTACTTCTTCGGGTAGTCATAGCGAAATCCATCGAGCGAAACCATGACCACGTAATGCTTCTGCTGTTGTTCGGCTGTATTCGGGCCGCGGTCGACGGCGATGACCGGCGTGATCTGCTGTGCGCTTGCAGCGCAGCAGATCAGCGTCAGAAATCCTGTAAACACAGCTCGGCGAATGAGGGATTTCATGGAGGGCAGCGATCCTTTCCCGTAAAGCTTATACGACGAAGCGAACGGTTGACTCGCTCCTGCGGCCTTCGGGAGCGCGCGCAGCTATCGTATGAAAAAAGCCCACGCCGCCACGGATAAGCCGGCTATGCCAAAGGCCATGCCTAGCCCCCAGTATGCCCGCTGGCGCGTGAGCAAAGTGATCGAGGTGATCACCAGGCCGATCTCGAGCAGGGCCTCGCCAAGGTCAAAGCGATTGGCATGGCGCTCGGCTTTGCGTACCTCGCCCTCGAACTCCTTCGCCTTTTTGTCTTCTTCGGCGAGGTCTTCATTCCATTTCTCCAGGTGCGATTTATAGCTGTCCGTCACCTTGTCTGCGGCGGCAGCGTCCCGGATGGGCAGGGCAGCGAGCAGATCGGCTGTGAGTTCGGTGTTGTATTGCCGGTTCTTCTTCGCCTGATAAAGGTTCCACTGGTCACTGGCACGCGCCTGATCGAGTACAGCTTCGGTGTGTGTACGATGGCCGAGCACCGTGGTGACGGCAACCAGCACTGCCAGTAGGCTCATGGTAAAACTCACTGGTCGCAGACTCGCGTCCTTCTTGGCTTCTTCGCTTTGCTCCTTGAGCTCCTGTGCTTCGTTGGCTTCCATATCGCTCCTGACCGGACTTAGTGTACGGACTTGAGCGACCTCACGTCGAGCCACAGCTGGCGACGACGCGGAGAGCGTCAAGACTATTCCGTCTGTCTAGAAATCCGAAAACGCCTCCAAATCAGGTTTCGAAGAAAGTACTTGACTTTCCTGCCAAATGTACTATTTTGACAACTCACGTTCTGTTGAGCACAGTCGGCGCTCGTGCTCGAATTGACCCGGAACTGTCAACTATTCCGGTTTGGCGACTAGTTCCCGGCCTCAACGCCTGTACTCCGCGGACTTACAAGCGGCAGCCGCTGCGATCGGACGAGTTTCTCAGCCGTGGCTGCTGGAGGATCGATGTCGACCACACTCTTGTCGCCGTCCGAGCGGGTGGATCCGCCCGCCACCGGCCAACCGGCGCCTCAGCATCAAGAGGTAAAGGCCTGGCTCCATCGCATGGGAGCGGACAGGCTGGGCCATGCCCATACGAAGTCGCTTTGTCAGCATTTGCTTAATACCCGCCGGATACTCGCGCGATGGTCGCAGCCAGTCTGGACCCAGAATGCCGGAGCGCTCCACAGTATTTATGCCACCGACGTCTATAAAACTCAGCTGATCCCTTTGAGCGAGCGAGCCTCGGTCAGATCCTTTGTCGGCCACCAAGCCGAGCGCACCGCCTTTTTGTTCTGCACACTCCCTCGTCAGGGGCTGTTCGCCGCGTTGGATCGGAGAGTAACAACCTCGAATCGTGAAGGCGCGCTCGAGCTGCGCTCGAATGGCGGCAATGTCAACGAAAAGCTGAATCAGCAGGAAATAGATTCCTTGCTCCTGATCCACATGGCCAACGAGGCGGAACAGGCACAATCCTCCGACGGCGGACCGGGGCTATGGTTCGAACGCCTGTGCTCGATGGCCAGACACCTCTCGGCGGCTACGTCTCCTCCACCATTTCTTCTATCCGGTCATCCGAGCCCCTCTCGTGAGCAGGAGCAAAACGCCCGCGCGTCATACATAAGCGGTCTGGAAGCGCTAAAGGCTGGAAATCGCGGCGAAGCCGCTCAGAAGCTGTCAGAATCGTCAAACCTATGCCCGGTTTGGGCCGAGCCCATCATATGGCGCGCTTACCTGGCGCTGCAGGAAGGAAACCTCGGGTTGACCCTGAGATTGGCGTCGGAGGCTAAAAGGCAACTCTCGGCGATCGGCGTTGCCTGGGACAAGAGGCTCACCTTTACAGAGTGGACCTGGCTGGCTTGTGCCCTGGAGAGGCTCGCTGCAGAAAAGCCAGGCCGCGCCTTTTCTGCTCCACTGAATCGGCGATTCAGCTCACTGACTGAGAGGTTTCACCATCCTCAGCGCACCGCGAGCGCCGAGCCAGGCGCTGTGGCGGAGACATCTTCTCCGCATACTGAAGAGAATATTTCTAGCTCGCCTCTGTTCGACGCGCGCTTCCAACAGTACATGAGCCTGTTTGCCGACAACGCCGCGAATCCGAGGATGTTTCGCTACCCATCGTTGCGATCGCGCCCGTTTCATAATGCCGAGACCTTTCCCATCGTTGTCGATCTGGAGGCCAACTTCGAACAGATCCGCCAGGAGGTCTTGGCACTGGACGAGAATTCCTTCCATCCGGAAAGCGAAAAGAGCATCAAGCGCTCAGGATCGTGGCAGGTGCTCATGCTTTACGAGCGGGGCCGAAAGAACCAGGCGAACTGCGACCTGTGTCCAACGATCACTCGGATCATTGAGCGCAACAACACCGTAAAGACGCTCGCGGGATTGATGTATGTATCGCGAATGAGCCCCCACACCGCCATTCAGGCTCACCATGGCCCGACGAACATGAGATTACGCTGTCATCTTGGAATACAGGTTCCCGGCGGAGACTGCGCCATCAAAGTAGGCGAAGAAATACGTCACTGGGAGGAAGGCCGGTGTCTCGTGTTCGACGACTATTACCAGCATGAAGCATGGAACCATACAGACGAGATGCGGACCGTCGTCATCCTCGATATCTGGCACCCGGAGTTATCACGACGGGAGATACAGCTCCTTGAGGGGTTGCACCGATACGTGGCAGCGCAAACACAAAGTCTGAATAACTATTGGGGCGGCAACGAAAAGGCACGACGGCGGAATTATGACTGAGAAGACATGGGCCTTCGCACGCGACAAAACAGCAGCCGTTCGGCCTAAAAGCTCGGGAGTGTGCCTTGTGACCGGAGTAGCCGGATTCATTGGCTCGCACCTAGCTGGGGCGCTACTCGCGAAAGGGCATTTTGTAATCGGAGTCGACAGCCTGAACGACTATTATTCCCCGCAGTCGAAACAAGAGAATCTCTGCGCTCTTCTTGCCTCTAAGGCGTTCATATTTCACAAGAAAGATTTGAATGATATTCCAGCGGGTACCTTTCCCGCTCACATAGACTACGTCTTCCATCTTGCCGGACAGCCGGGAGTTCGGTCGAGTTGGTCAACGTCATTCGAGACCTACTTGATCAGTAACATCCTCGCGACTCAGAGGCTTCTCGAATTGATTGTCAATTGCGATGTCCGACGACTCATCTTCGCCTCCTCCTCATCTATCTATGGCCAGGCATCCGTGCCTGTAACGGAAGGTACGATCCCTCGTCCTCTTTCCCCGTATGGAGCTACCAAGCTCGCTGCAGAAGGGTTATGTCTTGCTTACAGCTCGGAATATTCACTGCCTCTAACGATTCTGAGATATTTCACAGTTTACGGTCCCCGCCAGCGTCCGGATATGGCCATCCATAAGTTCCTGAATGCGGCGATGACACAAACCCCGATCCGCATTTTCGGTGATGGCACACAGGGGCGCCCATTTACGTATGTTGACGATGTAGTCGACGCCTCCGTTTCGGCGATGAGCGAATCATGCCACACCTCGATTTACAACATCAGTGGCGGGCGTCCAAGTACGCTCAATGACTGCCTGGCCATCATCGAGGAGACGACGAGCCGCCGCATAACCCGTGAGTTTTGTGAGACACAGCGCGGCGATCCCTATGAAACGGAAGCGGATATTTCAGAGGCGCGAAGATGCCTGGGGTATGAGCCACGGGTTTCTCTCGAATCCGGGATTGCTCGAGAGTGGGAGTGGATGCAGCTGCACCTCGCCGGAGTTGTTTCGTTGTGAAAGGTTGGTGAAATAGCGGTCCGAGTTGATGATTTAGCGATTGACAATGCGCGACCCCTCTTCTAGGCTTCTTGCGATCTTGAAAGTCAGCCATTCCTTCCTTTGGGTACGGTTCCAATGCATGAGTCGAACCGCACTGTCCACGGCCTGTGGATAGGTTCCAACCTCTCAAAGCTGGAGTTGCTCACTCTCTGCTCTTTTGTCGATCACGGACACGATTTCAACTTATGGACTTACTCTGATATTCATTGCCATTTACCGCAGAGGGCGCGGTTGAGGGATGCCGCTGAGATTCTTCCGGCAGACTGCGTATTCAGGAGATCGACCATAGACGCAGAATGCGGGGTGGGAAGCGGTAGTTGTGCTGGGTTCTCCGATCTTTTTCGCTACAAGCTCCTCTATGAGTACGGGGGGTACTGGGTTGACATGGATGTGACATGTCTTAAGCCACTTGATTTTGCTGAGCCTTATTTATTTCGCAGTCATCGACTGGGCGCAGTGGGGAATGTTATGAAGTGTCCGCCGGGGAGCAGATTAATGGAGATAACTTACGACCGAGCTGCCCGTCACGTGCGCGAAGATGGCGACTGGCATTTCGGAAACAGGGCATTGAGCGAGACTGTTCGCGAGTTGGGCCTATCCTGCTTTATCCGGAATGATATAAGCAACGCGGATCTTTGGAACGGGCACGTCA